>FWPV01000126.1_pt1 | contig 277323 bp, 272 predicted proteins | sample 2228371 | NCBI WGS metagenome assembly FWPV01 (sample SAMEA103939776, study PRJEB20133) | metagenome
GCTAAAAAAAGGAAAGTAAAACTGATTGATGAATATCTAGATAACTATAATAAAAAACGATAATTTAGCCTCCCGTTTTTTTCATTACGCCGAAAATTGTGACTCTCCGGCAATACAAAATTATTGTGCTTGTGGTTGTGGTCGTACTGTGACTGGACGTCGTAAAACTTATGATTCATGTTGCAGAAAGCGAAAATCACGTTCTAGTATTTTGCAGTAGGTAAGAAAAAAAACGGATTTTTTAAAAGTCTTTGAAAGTCCCTAAAATAGGCACTTGTGGCGGACAAGGAGAGATTCGAACTCTCGGTACCGTTGCCAGTACGTCTCCTTAGCAGGGAGGTGGATTCAGCCGCTTTCCTACTTGTCCATTTGATAGGGCGTAATTATACGTAGCACTACATAATAAGCACCTTAAATAGGTGCTTGATGAGGGTTAGATAGCGGGTGAATTATGCGGATTGCTGATTACTTTGTTTAACAGCGATTCCAGTTGAGCGGCAAGTGTTGCATCGGTCGTTTGAGCTTCTGCAATTTTTTCTTTGAGTTTCACGATGAGTTCAAGTTTTTCGATAAATTTCATGGGGACTCCTTGTGCATTGATACTTAAATCAAGCAAGGAATATTCCAAACAAAGTCTAGAGGCGAGAGAGAATCTTTTCAACTACGGCAGCGGGATTGTCTGCTTTATAGATGGGACGTCCAACGACGATGAAATCAACGTGTTCCGTATGGGCGGTTTCAATGGTGGCAACACGTTCTTGATCGCCTGCATCTTCTCCAAACGGGCGAATTCCAGGTGTTAAGGTGATGAATTGCTGTGCGGTCAATGTTTTGATGGATGCACTTTCATACGCACTGCAGACAACCCCATCCAAACCTGCATCATGAGCATCTTTGGCAAATTGATCCGCTTTCGTTCCAATCGGTTTTTCATAGATATGCGAAAACTCCTCTTCATCAAACGAGGTGAGGGCGGTAACTGCTAGTACTAAAGGGCGCTTTTCGTAGGGTTTAATGCGTTCCATGACGGCCTTCATCGCTTTTCTTCCGGCAGAGGCATGGATATTGAACATATCAACCCCTAGCCCCATGATCGATTCGGCGGAATCGGCCATGGTGTTAGGGATATCGTAAAGTTTTAAATCCAAAAAGATTTTAAATTCGGGATTGATCGTTTTGATCGCATCAATAAAAGGCTTTCCGTCTCGTATATAGGATCTAAGACCCACTTTAAGCCAGATGGGATAGGCTTTTATTTTTTCGATAAGATCAAGATTGTCTTGCATACTAGGGAGATCAAGCGCGACGCACAGCTGCATGGTAAACCTTAAGGGTGTGATAAAAAATTATAACCAACCTTAAATGACATTTCTATTAACAGTCAGTTAAGAATTCATTCTCCAAAATAGATTATAATCGTTTGATTTTATTATTAAAGGATATCGCATGAAAAGTCGTTTTTTAGTGGCATTGGTTTGTGGGCTATGGGCAAGTTCATTGGTTGCAGCACCTTACACGGTCGATGTGTCGCATTCGCATGTCGGGTTTAAAGTCAAACACATGATGATCAGTACGGTCAGCGGAAATTTTGGCGGATTTACCGGTGCGTATGATTTGGAAAAAGGGGTTCTAAAATCGTTAAGCGGAACCATTAAAGCCGATAGCATCGATACGGGGATCGTTAAGCGTGACGATCATCTACGCAGTGCCGATTTTTTTGATGTCGCAAAATACCCTGAAATTACGTTTAATTTGATTTCCCATAAAGGGAAAAAAGTGACGGGGAACCTATCAATGCATGGTGTCACTAAAAAAGTGACGTTGGATTTGGATATGGGCGGGGTTGTAACCGATCCATGGGGTAATAAGCGTTCCGGATTTGTATTAAGCGGGACGATTAATCGTAAAGATTTCGGGTTGACCTGGAATAAAGCGATGGAGGCCGGCGGTGTGGTAGTTGGTGATGAGATTAAAATGGTTGTCGAAATTGAAGGAATCGCCGATTAAGGAGCGATAGGTTTGATGTATCCGTCTCGCTTGGGACGGAACCCTTGCAGTAATTCATAGCGTATGCCGCTGTTTTTTCCCCACAACATCACCGTTTGGCATTGATAAATTTTCGCGTAATCTTCTATGTAAGCGAGCATTTCGACTATTTCTCTATCACTGCTCATGGGCTTAGCTGCAAAATCATCAATCAATAAATAACGTCCAAGCTCGAGGTTCTCATGGATACTTACCCCTGCATAGATGGTAAATTCACCACGCACATAGCCTCCCAGCGGCCGATAGGTAATGGGGGAATGGGTATTCAGAAAATGGGCAAATTGTTCAAGTTCCAGATCAGGACGAATCGTGTGTAGGAGGGTAAAAGCCGTGTCGAGTTCAGATGCGATGAGTTCTCGACACTGCACGGGATTTAAGGGCGTAACGCGCTTAATTGCGCATCAATTTTAGAAATTTTATCTTCGGCATCCGCCAATCCATTGCGGTTTTCCGCAATGACGGCTTCGGGAGCATTGGCTACAAACCGCTCATTGGAAAGCATTCCTCGCAGTTTATCCGCTTCTTTTTGAAGTTTCTCACGCTGTTTAGTCAGCCTATCAATGATCGGGGTTAGATCAATCGCATCGGTTGGAAGATAGACTTCGACGTATTCGCCGATGTCACTCACGGCATTGTCGATTTTAGTATCGGTAAACTTGAGGGTTTCCACTTTGCCCAGTCGTACGATAAACGGTTCCATCATGTTATGGTCTCCATCGCATTTGACGTAAGCAAGATCGATTTTTTGATTCCCCATATCGACGAGCGTTTTGGCACGGCGAATCGTGACGATCGCATCCATAATGGTGCTGAATTGTGCTTCGATGGTGTCATCGACCGAGGTGGCTTCCGGATAGGCCATAACCATGATCGATTTGCCTTCCTCCAGAGTGGTACCTGAAAGTTCGTGATAGAGATGCTCGGTGATGAACGGCATAAACGGATGGAGCAGTTTCATCGACTCTTTGAAGATACTTCCCAGCTCATGGACACTCTCTTTGGACGCTTTTCCCAGCTCGATTCCCCAGTCGCAGAATTCATTCCATAAGAAGCGATAGAGTACGGTTGCGGCATCGTTAAAGCGATATTCGTCCATAAACGCACGTGTTTCAGCGGTCGCACGATGGAAGCGGCTGAGCATGTAGCGTCCAAGCGGTGTCGTGATCTCTTGATCCGCCAGATCTTTGAACGTCGCAACGTTCATTTGGAGGAATTTGGACGCATTGAAAAGCTTATTGGTAAAATTGCGGCTTTGCTCCAGACGATCACTGCTAAGACGGATATCACGCCCCTGTGCGGCGAGGATCGCCAAGGTAAATCGTAGAGCGTCTGCACTGTATTTTTCGACCATGTCGAGCGGATCGATGACGTTCCCTTTGGATTTGGACATCTTTTGTCCGTGCTCATCTCGGACTAAAGCGTGAAGATAAATATGATTAAACGGCAATTCTCCGGTGAAGCTTTCCCCCATCATCATCATACGGGCGACCCAGAAGAAAAGGATGTCAAAACCGGTGATGAGAAGGGTATTCGGATAAAAGCGCGCCATATCTTCGCTCTGAAACAGCTGATCACCCGCCGTATCCCCATTTCCCCATCCCAGAGTTGAAAACGGCCAGAGGGCTGAGCTGAACCACGTATCCAAGACATCCGGGTCTTGCACGAACGATGTGCTGGCACAATGCGGGCACGATGTTGGGTTTTCATCCAGACTGGCCCATTCGTGATCACAGTCATTGCAGTAAAACACTGGGATACGGTGTCCCCACCAGAGTTGACGGGAGATACACCAGTCGCGCAGGTCGTTCATCCATGCGTTATAGCTGTTGATCCAGTGGGCAGGGAAAAACTGGGTGAGTCCCGCATTTGTTTTATCGATGGAACCGCGCGCCACCTCTTTACGGACAAACCATTGTTTGGAAATATAAGGCTCGACGATGTTTTTACAGCGATAGCAGTGACCGACTTGATGGGTATGATCTTCGATCTTTTCGATAAATCCGCTCTCTTCAAGCCGTTTGACGATAACGTCACGTGCTTCGAGGCGTTCTAATCCTTCAAACTCTCCGGCATGGTGATTGAGAATCCCTTTTTCATCAAATACGGTAATGAACTCAAGATCGTGACGTTTGCCCACTTCATAGTCGTTGGTATCGTGAGCCGGAGTGACTTTTACCACCCCGGTACCGAATTCTCGGTCAACATGGCTGTCGGCGATGATTTTGATATTGCGGTTGATGAGGGGGAGGGTGATCTCTTTTCCGATGAGGTGCAAGTAACGCTCATCATCGGGATGGACCATGATCGCAGTATCTCCGAAGTAGGTCTCCGGACGAGTCGTCGCGACGACGATGTGTCCGCTTCCATCGGCATAAGGGTATCGGATATGATAAAAATGGCCTTGGTGTTCTTCATGTTCGACTTCGATATCACTGAGCGCTCCATCGTGGGTACACCAGTTGACCATGTAGTTTCCACGGACGATGAGGTTTTGGTTGTAAAGGTGGACAAATGCTTCTTTGACGGAAGATTTAAGCCCTTCGTCCATGGTGAAGCGCTCTCGGCTCCATGCTGGCGACACTCCGAGTTTTCGCAGTTGTCCCACCATGATCCCGCCGCTTTCCTCTTTCCATGCCCATACACGCTCAAGAAATGCTTCACGCCCTAACTCTTCTTTGGTTTTCCCTTCGGCTAGGAGCTGCTTCTCGACGACGTTTTGGGTTGCGATCCCCGCGTGGTCCGTACCGGGTTGCCAGAGTGTCGCGTAGCCGTCCATCCGTTTGTAACGGACGATAATATCTTGCAGGGTAAAGGTGAGCGCGTGTCCGATGTGAAGACGGCCGGTGACGTTGGGCGGAGGCATCATAATGGCAAAATGTTTATTCGGTTTCGCTATAGCTTGATTGCCGTCCACTTCAAAATAACCGCGTGTTTCCCAGATAGGATAATAGGTCTCTTCAATATTTTTTGGATCGTAATGGGTAGCGGACATAAATGTACCTTCGTGAAAAATTAGGCGAATTATACCAAATCTAAGAGGAACGCTAATTGCTAGAATACATTAATGCTATATAAAGGACCATGATGCAATACCGTGTGAAGTCAACCATCCCTGGATTTGAAGATGTTCAGTGTGTAGAACTGAAAGAAATAGACGAACTTTTTTCGACTCTCAAAAGCTGTGATAAGAGCGGGGTTAGTTTTACGCTGGTTAATCCGTATCTTTTACGCGAATATTCATTTGATTTAACCTCTGAAATCCGTACTTTGCTCGATATCAATGAAAATTCTAAGGTACTTGTATATAATGTCGCTGTTATTCAAGATCCGCTCGATGAATCGTGTATCAATTTTCTAGCCCCGTTTATATTTAATCAAGATAACGCAACCATGGCACAAGCGGTTTTGGACGTCAAAATGCATCCCGATCTTGGATTGGCTGAGCCGATCAAAAAGTTTAAATAAATACCTAGCTCCTTTTTCTTGGGGCTTTAAGGAGCCTCTTGCCTCTCTCTCGCTTGAATCCTCAGCAATACACTGCCGCTACGGCCCCATTCGGGCGTAATCTGATTATTGCATCAGCAGGGACGGGGAAAACCTCTACGATTGTCGGGCGTATAGCTTATCTTTTATCGCACGAAGTGAAGCCCGAAGAGATATTACTGTTGACCTTTACTAATAAAGCGGCTCAAGAGATGGTGGAGAGGGTAGCGATGTTTTTCGGTCGGGAGATCGCCTCTAAAATCGATGCGGGGACCTTCCATGCGACCAGCTATCGATGGTTGAAACGCAAAGACGGGAAAGTGGTGCTCAAACAGCCTAGAGAGCTAAAAACTCTTTTTCGAAGCGTGTATGAAAAGCGGACATTTACCCATCTTGATTGTGCGATTCCCGCTTATGGTGCGAATTATTTATATGATGTCTATTCGTTTTATCAAAATACTGAGATTGGCCTTGGTTTTGAAGAATGGATTAAGAATAAGCAGGACGATCATGCCTCTTATGCACCTATTTACGCCGATATTATTGATGAATTTGAAGCGTTGAAGAGCGAATACGGTTTTGTGAACTTTAATGATCTGTTACATCAAATGCGCCTTTTGGCACAGTCACATGATCTTGGGTATAAAGAGGTGTTAATTGATGAATATCAAGATACGAATGCGCTTCAAGGAACACTGATTGACGCGATTAATCCCCCTTCGCTCTTTTGCGTCGGGGATTACGATCAGAGCATTTATGCCTTCAACGGTGCTGACATCTCCATAATCGGATCGTTTAGTACGAAATATCCCGATGCCAGTGTCTATACGCTGAATAAAAATTATCGTTCCACCGTTCCGATTCTTTCGCTTGCGAACACGGTGATTTCGTATAATGAACGTATTTATCCCAAAGCGTTGGAAGTGACACGGACAGGGGAAGCGCACAGCCCTTCGTTACTCATTTATGAGGAGCTGTTTGATCAATATCATGGAATCGCACAGCTCATAGGTGATTCTTCGACTGTGAGAGAAGAGATCGCGGTGATCTTTCGTAATAATGCATCGGCAGATGGGATCGAAGCCGCCCTTCGGGAACTCGGAATCGCCTGCCGCCGTCGCGGAGGGATCAGCTTTTTTGATTCCAAAGAGGTCAAAGCGTTATTGGATATTTACACGCTCTTAGTGAATGAATCGGATATGATGGCTTTTATCCATCTGTTTGATTATGCCAAAGGGGTGGGGAGTGCCGCGGCGAAAGAGTTGTTTATCGCTCTTCAAAAGCTGGGACACGGATCGTTTTTACGAGGATTGTATCAGCCCGATACGACGATCGCCAATCCGTTTGAAAAACGGCGGTTAAACCATCAGCTCGGTCTTTTCGATGATTATTCCGAGATGGGAAGCGCAGGCCGGTTTGCGAAACTGGGGTTGGATATGAATTTTATGACGAATCCGATTTTAAAACACGCGAAACTGACCAAAGAGAGTGCGATTTTCTTGAATGATATGTTTTTGTTATTCCGACAATTACGCGACCTCTCCGAACCCAAGGGTGTGGTTCAAAAAATTGCGATCTCCCCTTTTTACAAGCACACGATTGAGCTTTTGTCTAATCGTCGGGCGATGAATGAGAACGGGTCCATCGATCCGAAGCAAAAAGAAGAGGCGCAGGAGCGGATACGCCGAAAATGCACCCTTTTATATGAACTCGCTCGTCCGTATAAAGAGCATGAGCGTTTTTTAAACGCGATGATTTTAGGATCACAGGATTTGACGCAAGGAGAAGGGGTTCATCTGTTGAGTATTCATGCGTCTAAAGGGCTTGAATATCAGGAAGTATATGTGATTGATCTGATGGATGGGCGGTTTCCTAACCGAAAATTGATGAGCCGAAGCGGAAGTATCGAGGAAGAACGGCGTCTATTTTATGTGGCGGTAACGAGGGCGAAAGATCGGTTGTTTTTAAGTTATGCCAAATATGATAAAGTAAAACAGACTCCTTTTGTCCCGTCTCAATTTTTATTTGAGACGGGATTGATTCCAAAAGATGAAACCTATACCGCGCTGGTAGCTAAAGGAGCAAGTAGCGATAGCGTGGATTAGCTTTTTTGTTATTAGCTTCGTCCTTGAACTGCGTTCCCCATTTCCCACATCGGTAAAAAGATTCCCAAGGCGAGTAAAATAACCATTCCGGCAATAATGAAGAGCATGATCGGTTCGATTGCTTCGGAAAGACCGTCAATAATCGCGTCAAAACGCATTTTATAGTATTCCATGACTTTTTCAAGCATTGCGTCGAGTTGACCGCTGTTCTCACCGGCTGAAATCATTTGAATAATCATGTTTTCAAAGAGATTGGTCTCTTTAAGTCCGGTATGTAGGGCACCTCCTTTTTCGACCGTGGAGCGAACCGTGAGAAGACGTGCTTGCAGGGGAAGGTTGTCGATCATGGCAATAGAGGTCTCCAATGCTTCTGCAATCGGGATACCGGCACGGATCAGTTCGGAAAAAACCAATGTAAAACGGTTGAGGGTTGAGAACATGATGATGTTTTTAATGAGATAAACCTTTAATAAAAAAAGATGCCATTGGTATCTAAAATTTCGATTATGGTTAAGTGCATAGCGGAAAATCAAAAAGGCGATAATCAATACCGTAAGAACGTATAAACCGTACGTGTTGAAGAGATGCTCTAAAAACAGCAAGATTCTGGTAGGGAGAGGGAGCTCCGCATCGAGTTGCTCAAAAATGGATTTAAACTGCGGAACGACATAAGAGATCAAGATCGTAAAAGCGACCGCCATAGCGATCATGACGTTACGAGGATATGCCATCGCTTTTTTAAACTTGATGATGTTTCGGCGGATCTCTTCAAGCATATCGGCAAGTTTATAGAGCGCTTCAGCCATATTCCCCGTTTTTTCTCCCAGCTCGATCATTGCAACCGATAGATTCCCAAGCTCATAGCTAAAATTTTTGGTGGAATTGGAGAGGCTGTGTCCTGAGTTAATGTCTTCGGCCATGGTTCCTAAAACGGTTTTGAGGGTTGGATCGCTCGTGGCTTCTGCAATTTCATGGAGTGAATCGTGAATGGAAATACCGGCGTTAGTCATAACCGCGAGTTGCCGGATAGCCGCGATCAGTGCATCTTGTTTAAGCTTTTTCTTCTTAACGTTGCTAAAAAGATTCTCTTTAAATCGTCGTAATTGATCTTCGAGGGGTGGAGTACTTTCAACCACTTTGATCAAGACACCGGAAAATTTGATTTTGGCTAAATACTGCGCCTCTTTTTTATTTTCGGCGTAAAAACTCTCTTCCGTTTTTTTCCCTTTGATCAAAATAGTTGCGGTAAAATATTTCATCCCTTAGCTACCCTTAAAATTTCATCTAATGTGGTAATCCCTTGCACCGCTTTGGCCATGCCGTTTTCAAACATGCCCACAAACCCTTCTGCTTTGGCCTGTTTTAAGATTTCATCTTTGGATGATCCTTTTGCAATCATACTTGATAGATCGGCTGAAATCGGTAAAACTTCACATATCATTTCACGTCCCATGTAGCCGGTTGAATTGCACTCTTTGCACCCTTTCCCTTCGTAAAAAACCGTATGAGGAGGGATGTAAGCGGCATATTCTTCGAGTAACGATGAAGGGATATGGGCTTCTTGGCGGCAATGTTTACAGATCCGGCGTACCAGCCGCTGTGCCTGAACCGCGACAAGGGCTCCACTGATCAGATAGGGCTCTATCCCCATATCGGACATTCTGGGGATGGCACTGATGGCATCATTGGTATGTAACGTGGAGATGACTAAGTGACCGGTTAGTGCTGCTTTAATCGCAATTTCGAGTGTTTCGTGATCCCGAATTTCCCCAATCATGATTTTATCGGGGTCTTGACGGAGAATGGAGCGGAGTGCATCGGCAAAAGAGAGTCCCACTTTTGGGTTGACTTGTACCTGCTGAATTAGATTCATTCGATATTCCACCGGATCTTCGACGGTAATGACTTTGTCTTCAACATTACGAAGCTCATTAAGCGCGCCGTAGAGGGTGGTGGTTTTACCGCTTCCCGTCGGTCCGGTGACGAGGATGATGCCAAAGGGAGATTCCAGGCCTTTGAGCAGTTTCTGATAGCTGGCCGAGTCCATCCCTGAATCTTCCAACCTTACCAACGCTTTGGCTTTATCGAGGACGCGCATAACGATGGATTCGCCGTAGATGATGGGAAGGGTTGAGATACGAAAATCGAACTCGACGTCCATAACCATCGCTGAAAAGCGTCCGTCTTGCGGTTTGCGGCGTTCCGCAATGTCGAGATTGGCGAGCAGTTTGATACGAGATGCCATCGGGGGATAGATGTCTCGGTCAAAAATAAAAATTTCGGTCAGTTTACCGTCGATACGACCTCGAACGACGCAGTTTTTCTCGGTCGGTTCGATATGGATATCACTGGCACGCCCTTTGATACATGCTTTTAAAACGACATCGATCAGCTGAAGAATGGAGGAAGCTTCTTGTTGCTCTTCGATGGTTCCGATATTACGTAATTCATTACGGATATTGGTGACCAGTTCTTTGACACTGTCTTTGAGTTCAATTTTGAATAGATAGGCTTGGATTTGCTTTTCTGTTGCAATAGCGACTTTGATCGATTTTCTTGGAAAGAGCCGTTGTATCGCTTCTTGTGCTTCGATGTTGATCGGATCGGCAAAAGCAATGACAACGTACATATCGTCTTGAGAGATAGGCAGAGCATTGTATTTTTTAAGTTGCACGGAGGGAATTTTATCGGTTAAACGATAATCCATATCGATGGAATCAAGATCAACATAGGGGAGTTCGAGTGCTTCGGCTAATAAAATAAGAATGGAAGCTTCATCGATAAAGTGGTAATTTTTGATAATGGAAAGCTCGTACTTTCCTAAACGGATTTGTTCAACAATGAACCGTTTTAGAAAATTAAGAGATACGGCGCCGATTTTTGTAAGCGTTTCTAAAACCGTTTCTTCTTGGACACCGCGAGATGTCAAACGTTCAACTTGGAGTGGTGTAATGTGGCTTTTTTCTAATAAATCGGCAGTGATGCGATCCACTTTACTGCTCCTTAATTGTACACATGATGCATGGTTAATATATTATCATAGAATTCATCAATCGCAAGTGTTTTACGCCCGTTGGACTCCGCTGGATAGAGTTTGTAGGTTTGCCTTGAATCGGAAGGATCATGGTACGTCTTTACGGAGGTGCCGAGCTTGGGATCTTTGCAATAAAAATGAAAAATTTTTGATAAAAGATGAGAGCTGGTAGGAAAATGAAGTGTAGCAAACGGTTTATTGTCGTAAACGGCTTGCATCAAGAGCTTTTTTTGCATAGTTAACATAGCGAAATAAGAAGCGTTTGATCGCGATTCTTGGGTTTGATTCAGTGCCATAATGGGACCGTTAAGGCGGTCGATTTGATCGGATTTTAAACAAGAAAAAGCATAAAGGGAAACAAAATTCTCATTATATTGCATTTTTTGAAAATAATTTCGTCCGGTCGCGCATCCTTGTTCATACGCTCCCGATTGGTAGAGTTTATAGAGTTGCTGAGTGATGTCTGCTTGCACCAGAGTGATATGGAAACAGCATAGTAACAGGAGCTTATTCATTTTTTGATATCCTTGTCTAACGAATCAAGAAGACTTTTAGCATTCTCAGAATTAGACTGTGAAATATAAAGCTGCAGGGTTTTTCTAGCCTGATCTGTTTTTCCCATCTTGAGTAAGGATTTCGCAAAAATAATCCAGCTTTCTTCCATTTTGTTATTAATGGCATTGGTTTTTAGCGCATAGTTATACGCTTCGGGATAGTTGCCATGATCATAATGGTATCGTGCGATAAAAACCCCTAAATTAGGGTTGGAATTAACCTGAAACCGGGCTTGCAATTCATTAATATTGAGGGGTGCTTCATCCCGTTTTACAATCGGCGTCGGTCCCTTTTTTTCAAGAGAGGAGACTTTATTACTCAAAGGTTCTTTGGGTATTACCGGAGGCTGAAAAACGGTTTCTTTTGGAAGCGGTGTTTGAACCGTTGCGGGAGGATGAGAAAGAGTCGGTTTTGGAGTAGTATTGGGTGTTGTAACCGCCGCTACGGGAGATAATACCGGCTTGGGATCGATGGTTTGTATAAAATCCATAGAGGGCTCTAAAATGATCTCATGGGCTGGGGGTGAAGAATTTTGACGAGGAGACTGGTGGGAAGGAGTAATTGCGGATGGCTCAATGGCTATTTTTGAATCCTGAGCAGGGAATAACGATGCATAAATAATAAATCCTGCCGCGCTTACGGAAAGGACGGCGACATAGGGGAGATACGCCTTAATTTTATAGCGGAGCCAACGGCGTTCGAGAGATTGAATGTCAAGCACGAATAAGTCCTGTATGAATGGCTGCCATTTCGATCCATTTGGTATGAAGGGAATTGTACTTTACTTTTGTTGGCTGATTCTCTTCATACCAGCTATAGAGACTAAAGAGGGAAAACATTAATTTGTTCGCTTCTCGGTAATTCCCTTGCGTAAGTTTTGAAATCAACTTGATATTTTTGTGGTTAATCATGTTGGCGACATCAAAACAGTTGGCTTTTAGAAGTTTTTTTTGAATGTAAATTTTTAGCTCTTCAGTCGTCGCATTTTGGAGTTCTATACTCTCCCAAATTCGGGTTTGAAAATGTTCTTTGGCAATGATGTCTTCTTTATCGGTCTTGTGAAGAGCGATTACAAATTTAACGGCCCTTGCATCGGAGATAAGCCGTATTTTTTCCATTAATGCAGTACTGTAAAGCTGTGCTTCATCCAGTAGAACAATCGGAACCGCAGGCAGAGAAAGAGAAGCGGCAATTTCTAAAAAACGGGTGAGTGTCATCATTTCTCTGGGGGCGTGACCGAAAAGGTTTTGGGCTAAAACACGGAGAAAATCGTCTTCATCGACAATCGGAATATCGATAAGAAAAATTTTTTGCTGCTTTGAGAGTTCGTGGTGCAGCTTATGCAGTAACATACTTTTTCCCGTTCCGGGTTTACCGTAGAGAAGGATCATTTTAAGAGGTTTTAGAACAGAGTCTTTGAATTTTTCATAAATATGGGAGACACTGTCAATCTGTACATAATCACGCGGATTGACAACGTCTATAAAGAGATCGCGAGATTCAGCAAAGAGAGAATTAGTCATCTATTATTTGGCATCCTCTTGCAATTGGCGCAGTTTTTTGATGTCTTCATCGGCTTCTTTGAGAATCGATGAACGTTCGATTTCACTTTTTTGAATCGATGAATTCATGCGTGTGTATCCTAAATCACTTAATGAGACATTGGAACCGTCTCGTTTCACGATATGAGGTTCAATGACAATTACAATCTCTTCGGTTTTTTTCGTCATTTTTTCATTTTTAAAGAGCCATCCAAGGAGCGGTATATCACCTAAAATAGGTAGCTTATTCCCTGTAAGATCATTTTTAGTATTGATAAGCCCTCCCATGATAATGGTGCTTCCGTCTTTAACGGTGACCACGGAAGACATTTGTCGTCGGCTTAAGTCAGGTGGCATGGAGCGAGTAGAATTGTCGGTTGCGAGTTGACTTGCAATGTCCGATACGGAAGGATTGATCCGAAGCGTGATACTCCCGTCATTTGCGATTTCAGGAGTAATATCGAGTAAAACTCCAGCAAATACTGAACTTACCACATCGGTAGTCCCTCCAACGGCAGGTCCTCCGGTTGATGCTGCGGCAGATGAGGATTGCGTTTTGTAAAAGAGCTCAGTCCCGGAGGTAATCAGCGCAGGTTGATTATTTAAGGTCAAAATTTTCGGATTGGAGAGTGAATAAACGTCCCCTTGCGTTTTGAGGAATTTGATGACCTCTTTCAAGCTCCCTTTGGTACCCAACTGAAAAATACTGGCATCTTTAATCGCGGTAGTTCCAAACGTCACCTCTGATAGGGGGGCTAAAATATTACTTCCTGTGGCTGAGTCGGCAGTAAAACCGGAAATATTGTGTTTATTAAATGCATTGAAACTGAGATCTACATTTTGTAAGGCATACAGTTGAGTCCAATCAACCCCTGTCGAGCTTCCGTCTTCAAAAACGACACTGTACATTTTCACGTCGATCATAACTTGTGTTTGCATTCTTTTTTGTAACTCATCGACGTATTTGTTCAACCGTTCGATTTGTTTTCCTGTTCCGGTAACGGTAAGCATGCCGGCACTTTTATTGATATAGACACTGTGGATGTCATCTGTGGTATTTGCATCACTGCTTTCTACGCCTTCTTTTTTACGGTATATGTCTTCGGGTCGACTGACGATACTTTTGACTTCTGCTTCGAGATTGGCCCAAAATTTCACTTCGTCCACAGAAGAGATGTTGGTTCCCGATACAGAAGATGTTCCCCCCGTTTGATTAGATCCCATGCCTCCGGCACCATTCGTATTGGTACCTCCCATGGCTCCACCGCCCATAGCACCTGGACGTCCCATTGCACCGCCGGAACCGACATCTGAGCTTAAGCGTACATTCGTGCTTCCTGTCCCTTTGCGCTCGGTACCGATATAATCAATGTGATAAGTTTTTGTGGTCAAATAAGAGATTTTGAGGACATTATTCACCAAGGTGTATTGAAGGTCGTTTTCTTTAATGATCAAATCCAAGACTTCATTGACGGTTAAGTTCTTCAAAAAGGTTTTATGCATCTGCTTTTTGAGAATCTCTTCGGCTTGGGTGTCAGCCACAATGACACTCATTCCGCATTCATCACTGATTTGGTCGATAAACTCTCCGACCGTTGTCCCTTTGACAGAAGAGATATTAAACAGTTCATAGGTGCAATCCGCATAAGCGGAGGTAGTGAGAAGTGCAGCCGTCGCGACGGACAGAAGAAGTGCTCGTGCGTTATGATAAGTGACTGGTTTCATGTTGCGTTCCTATTTGGTGGTTATTTTGATGTTGGTATTTGGTTTGGAAAGGAATAAGATCAATTTTTGATCTTTTGGTCCATTCAACACAATTGAATTCAATTTGATTTCAGAGAGGGAATAACTTCTTACACGATCATTGAGACGATACCATTTTCCATTAATAAGAGCCGTTTTATTGAAAAGAGCCTGAAGTTTTAAAGGCTCCTCAACCACTTTTGGAACCAAAAGAGGGGCTCCGCCGAGCGTTCCAAGTTTTGGCGGTGCTAACAGTTTTAGAACGTTACCGGATTTATTGGATGAGGGTGATGCGTATTTGATAGGGTCATTCAAGGCATTAATGTAGCTATCGCTGACCCCCGCGCGTGCCGGCAAAATTGCTTTAATTTGTTCATCGACCCATGAAAGCTCTTTATCTCCCTGTGTTTGAACAACGGTTACATCGCCTGGCGATACAGCTGGAGAAGAGGGGGAAGCAACAATCGCACCGCTGAGGTTTAGGGCAAACAGTGCCGGAAGTAAAAGAATGTACTTCATTGTCTTACAATCCCCCATACTGAGATATTCAAATCGCTTTTCAGCTTTTTATCGGCCGTCATATTGATATCGTGTAAATCGACAACCAGATAACTTTGTTCAAGTGCATTAATAAATTTCAAGGTATTTTTAAAATTACCGTTAGAAGAGATCGTGATATCCAAAACATGTCCAAAAGAGCTTGTGTCAGTGGTTAGGGTATTCCCAAATTTAGCAAGTTTGACGTCATAGCCCCGTGCATATCGTGAAATCGAATCAAGGTAGGCCCCCCATGTTTTTTCATCGTAATAGAGAGAGGAGATCTGTTCTAACTGCATTTTGATATATTCGTTGTAATGAATATATTGCTGATGAGTTTCCTCGATTTTACGGGTTTCTTGTTCGATTTGTCCGATTTTCTCTTTTGGATTGGCTTCGAGATACGATTTATCAATGTTTAAAGCCGTTTCCATTTCAGTTGCTTTTTGTTGTGAAGCATTAAAACTTTGTTCAGAACTTTCCCACAAAAAAAGGTAGGAGAAAGCGAAGAGGGAGGCAAAAATCATGATAAAAAGCATTTTCTTGTCACGATCGCTTTTCAGTGCCAGCGATTGGTCGATTTCGTAGAGGTAGTCTTCGATATTAAACATCATTTGAGTACCGCCTTCAATTCACTGAGGTAAGAGCTTTGATTTTCATCATACGAAATCAGATCCATTTTAAAGTCATACTGATTTCGCTTAGTTTCAGTTAAGTGCTTAACAAGAGCAGTGATGTCCTGCGTTTTTGCTGCGGTGAGCATGAACGTAAATGTTTTTTGGGTGCCGTTGACCTCTTCGGCATAATTGACTTCTTTTAACTTGACACGGTATTGATTCAGGCTATGCGTCAAATCGCTGATCATTTTCGCCTTCATCGGGTAATTCACCTTTTTTTCATGCACTTGGATCAAGGTGTCTTGTTTTTGTTTATAGGCTGCTTTTTGTTCGTCTAGGAGAGCTTGAGCCGCATTTTTATTGGCCAGCTTAAGATTAATGATTTGTTCGCGTTCTGTTTTTTCGATGTGTACCGTTTCGTATTCTTGGCTCATAAGGACATATCGAAATTCCTGGATATACGATAGCGTCCAGTAGGTAGCCGGATATAAAAGGGCTATCACTAAAGAAGCGGCTGCAACAAGAATGAGCTTGCCACTATCTCGTTGTGCAAAGGGAGGTGGACGGTGAAAAATCGTAAAATTGCACTCATAGCGCTCTTCAGAAGGAAGATGAACATACAGATGCATGAGTTGGTGTATCTGATCTATGAGTTTTTCATCGGTTTTAAATCCGTAATTGAAATCAAAAGGGAGGGTTCTGACACCTAAGTAGGTTTGTCCGTACTCATCCAATCCGTTGATAGCCCCTACCGCGCTTCCGATGTAAATTTCGTCGAATTGCTTAATATCGAATGCACGTTTTGCGTAGGTAATAACATCATTAATGTGTAAAAAGATTTCTCCGAAGAGCTTGATGAAGTTTTTTTGATATTCAGGAGTGCTGGGGTTTAACCCTTGTGTGGATAGAATATTCTCAAAAGCACTCAGTTCAACTTGTTCTCCCAATAACTCGCAAAAACGTTCATGCATCTGTTTGAGAGAAAATTTTAACGATTTACTGTACGTGTATTCTTGCTCATGATAGATGGTGAAAAAAGCGTCGTTTTCTTGAAAAAAGATAAATGCATGAGCTCCGGAAGTGTGGATCAATTCGCGTGTATAGAGAGATTTCAATAAAAGAGGTGCGGGAACAATCTGATCAATGTATTTTAAGGAGCCGATAACGGGTGTAAATTGCTCTTCCAAAGATAATGGATCAGTGATGAAAACATGATAAAAACGTTCCGATTCAGAGGACTTATGAATCGCTTCAATATATTTTATTGTGTATTCGACTGCCATGTCGAGCGCTAGCTCTTCATAGACTTTATTTTCTAAGGCGTCGTATATATCATCATCCGGAATATTTTTACTGATTCCGATAATGGCGGATATGAATTCTTTGGTATTTATAAAGGAGATGGCATACTGATCTTTGGCATAGGTAGGATTGACGATATGAGAGAGCGTATTTAGGGAGCTTTCAACATAGTCCTTCCGATGAGGATTGATGGAGACGATGTTGGAATATGTTTGTGGCTTCTCTGTGCTCATCCTAGATCCTATTTAAAATGTATCAATACCATACCGCAAAAACTGTTCTCTCTGTAAAACTCTGCTCGATATTTTTTTCCATCTTTGTCGATAGAATATTTTGCGTCCATGTCTTTTAGCCCGATTTGGATGCCGCTTTCATCATTTTTCCCTTTTTGGGTAAATCCGATGATATTGACACGGGTCGCTGAATTTCCTTTTAACACCTTTAAATCGGTATTTACTAAATATTCTTTAGCAAAACTGATATTATGGGTCACTCCGTCAATTTCTAAGTGCGAGGTTGTCTCACATTTATCATTGAACTGGGGTGTCGAAGACAAAGAAGACACCTTTTGATTTCCGATGTAAAGATCATAGCTCTTGCCGTTTTGACGTACACCTCCCAAAACATGGGAGAAAGAAAACTGATTTTCACCTGATTCTAGCGGAATAAAACTTAAATAGTTTTTTATATTGTATAAATCAAGATATAAATTGTTATTTATTGTCACAACACCGTATTGGGTTAAAATATTTTTGACGGAAAGAGGGGTAAGGTCAAAATTTCGTTTGAAGGAAATCCCCATGTAGCGCATATAACATTCAATTGCACGGAGTTGGTAAAAAACCTTTTCATGAAGGGTTGAGAGGTTTTTACTGGTTTCGATGGCGAAAGCGGGTTTGTTATGATTAATGGCGAAAAATGTCAGTGAGTGGCGCATTGCTTCATCATCAAATCGCGTGTTGGTATTTCGAACATCAAAATAGTGGTGTCCTTCAATCAGGCCGTTATTGAGTTCTTTACTAATATTTAAAGCGATTTGATCCAGATTCTTATAGGGATGATCACCATCTAGTGTTTCTTGGTCGATGACGCAGGTTTGTCCCCATGCACCGGGATTAAATATTGTGTTTTTATACTCCTTGCGATAAAAGCCGTGTCCATCATGAAGATTTAAGATGAGATCGACTTGGGGATCGGTTATCAGTTTTTTGATTTCGGTGACGGTATCAAAATCGGGATCATTTTCAGGAATATCGGAAAACTTTCGGTTCATATCGCCATGAATGCCTCGGCTGTTCATCAAAATACTTTTGTGATTAAGATTCGGTACGATCCAGAGGTTTCCTTTTTCGATTTGGTAATTTTGTGCTAGTACCGCAGCGGCAAAATAGCTTCCTGGTTCATTGCCGTGGATTCCACCGATGACAAAGAGGGTTGGTCCATTAGAAATAGAGGCTTCATGTTTGATCAGAGAAAAAGGGAGTGCATGCGCTAAGGCAAAATGTAATAAGAGAAGGAAAGATAAACGCATTTATTGCTCCGAAATGATGGATAACGTGTGATCGGAGTTGAGTAATGTAATGAGCGTTTTTTGCCCTGTAAAATTGTGGGACGGACTGGTATAGGTCTCCTCAAACGTGACCATGAACAAATTAGGGCGTTCACCGGGATAAGGGATGATGTTGATATTGCTAAAGAGGATCTCTTTGGATTCTTTTTTATCAAATACCCGCTGTTTGTAGTTTTTAAAATCAAAGTATTCCATTCCGTCATAACGAACAAAAGTAGTATCATAAAAAGAGAGGTAGGACTGAAAATCATTGTATTTCCATGCATGACGCCATTGATAAAGCTGTGCGATGATTTTGGAGTAAGGAATATTGTTTTTTTCTTTGATTTTTTCATCAATCAGTAAAATCGCATTTCGGTAATCAATCACTTCATCGAGTTTTGTCAAATCGTTGTTATCGATGGCTATACATCCTTTGGTATAATTGTCTCGTTCTCCTTCGATCGGTACTCCGTGAATCCAGATACCCGATCCGTTTTTACCTCGAATACGGTCGTAAAGATTCGGGTAGGAAGTGACAAATGCCATTGGCCCGTAAAACTGATCGACTTTATTCAGTTTTTGGGTAAGGGTATAAATCCCGATGGGAGTTTTGCGATCCCCTTCGCTCGTTTTATCTCCATCATATTTTCCGGTGAGTGCGGAGATGCTTTTCAGAAGAGTGAATTTGTCTTGATTGTTCTTGCGATAAACTTTTAGAATTGAAGGGTCTTTATCACAAATCAGAAGTGTTTGGGCATTTTCATAATAGCCGAACCGAAGATCTTTTTTGGAGAGTTTACTCTCCCAAAAACTAGGATCTCCGAGCCCTTTGTCAATCTCTTTTTGGATAGCGCTCATACCGCCGGCTCGATACAGATCCATCACCTCTCCGGCGACCAGAGATGAAAGAAGGAGTGTTTGAAAAAGAATATGTTTTACCATTCGTATCCTAGATCCGTTAAAAATTTTTTATCGGTCGTCCACCCTTTTTTAACCGACACAAAAAGGTCTAAATAAACCGGTTTACCTGCAAGACGTTCGATTTTTTCACGGGCATTTTTCCCGATCCGTTTGATGGCTGCGCCCCCTTTGCCGATGATAATCCCCTTTTGGGTCTCTTTTTCAACGATAATGGTGGCACGGATGTGTTCAACAGGGGCGTCTTCGTCAATTTTGTCGATAATGACATCCGATTCATAAGGAATTTCATCGCTGATATTATCAAAAATCGCTTCTCGGATAAATTCTTTATAGATCGTCCGGATCATCTCCGTGGTGATGTTCTCGGGGTCATACAGATAAGGGCATTCGTCCAGATGTTTCACGATCGTGTTGAGTAAATCCTCTTTTCCTGCATTTTTAGTTACGGACATTGGGATAAGGGCTAAAAAATGCTCGCTGAAGCGATTGTATTCTCCTATCTTCTTGAGCAGTTCTCCTTGTGAAATCTGGTCGATTTTACTGAGAACGATAATGTGTTTGCGTTGATCTTTATTCAGTTCTAAAAATTTTTCATAATGGAGGGTTTTATCGGATGCGGGGGCGAGATAAACGACAAGGTCACAATCTCCGATTGCTTTTAACGCCTCTTCCAGCATGTATTGATTCAGAAGTTTTTCGGCTTGGTGAAGTCCTGGAGTATCGACAAAAATGATCTGATCGTCATGATGCATGACAATAGCATTGGAGCGTTTACGGGTGGCATTGGCTTTTTGGCTGACGAGAGCAATTTTTTCCCCTAAAATCCAGTTCATTAGGGTACTTTTTCCTGCGTTGGGTCGCCCCACTAGGGCGACAAAGCCGGCTTTACTCACCTTTGATCTCTAAATGCAATGTAGCGTGGATACCGTGCCCCAATTTCAGATCAAGATCATGTTGGCCGACGGTTTTAATTCCGTGTTTGGCATCGAGTTCTTTTTTATCGATTTCGATACCGTGTTGTTTTAAAAGTGCATCGGCAATTTCGTCTTTGGTCACAGCTCCGAAAAGGTGACCGCTATTGCCCAGTTTTTTACTAATGATTACGTTAATATCCGCAAGCTTTGTTTTGATGGCATTGAGCCGTTCAATCTCCGCGGCATCGTTTGCCGCTTTTTTGCGTTGATCGGCTTCGTATTTTTTGATCACTTCATTGGTCGCGGCAAGTGCCAGACCTTTCCCGATCAAGAAGTTTTTTCCATAACCGTCGGCAACCTCTTTGATTTCTCCCGATTTACCGACTCCCTTGACATCTTTGGTTAAGAGTACTTTCACGGTTAACCTCGGATGATGGATCCGCCATACGAGACGATTCCGTGATCGAGATTCGCCACTTTGGTGTACCCCATATCCATTAAAATGCGTTGGCAGTGTGCACTTCGACTTCCAACATGGCAGTAAAGGATAATATTTTCGTCTTTATCCAGTTTTGCTTCCGTAAGTGTTTGGAAAAAGCTGCTGGTTGGGATAAGGGCATCGACTCCCTCGATACGTCCCATTTTCCATTCCATCCATTCACGAACGTCAACAACTTTAAATTTTACCATCCCTAATTCACGCGCTTCAAGGAGAGCTGAAAGTTCGTCTCCATCGACACCATGTTTGCATAAAAGCATTTGGCACTCTTCGGTTGTCAGTCCGCGAGAGTGTTCATGAACCGCTTCTTCCATCCCAAGCTCTAATCGTTTCGCTGCGGCGAATTCAGGGGTGCAGAAAATTTGGCAGTGGCAAACGCCATCTTGCGGGATCTCTTTTTCAATTGCTGGGGTACAAGGACAAAGACGGTTATCGGAACTCTGATATTTTCCATCCACTTCTTCAACCATAAAACAAGGGCAAAAACGTTTGTCATACATCATCTTGTTGCGTGCAAGACCCATTTGTACCCCTTCATTAATCGATTTTTCGGGATTGTATTCCCAATTAAATTGATTAACCACCTTATCGGTAAATTTGATCGTTTTTTCGAGTTCCGCTTGAAACTCCGGTGAATTCATATCAATTTTAATAATGCTCATAGTAGTATCCTTATTTATTTTTTCGTGCTTTTCCGGCGATGATAAAGCGTAGAGCATTCAGTTTGATAAATCCTCCGGCGTCTTTTTGATCGTATACGGAATCTTCTTCAAAGGTACAGTATTCAGGATTGAATAACGATACGTCGGAACTGCGTCCAACGACCATGACATTCCCTTTGTAAAGTTTAAGCCTTACGGTTCCGCGAACGTTTTGCTGTGTTTTATCGATTGCCGCTTGAAGCATTTCCCGCTCTGGTGCAAACCAGAAGCCATTGTAAATAAGTTTCGCGTAGCGCGGCATCAACTCATCTTTAAGGTGTGCTTCTTCCCGATCTAACGTCAGTGATTCGATCGCGCGGTGTGCTTTGAGCATAATCGTCCCACCCGGTGTCTCATAACACCCTCGGCTTTTCATCCCGACAAAACGGTTTTCGACAATATCGGCACGTCCAATACCGTGTCGTCCGGCGATGATATTGAGTTGCTCGAGCATATTGGCCGGAGAGAGGGCTTTGCCGTTGAGGGTAACGGGATCTCCTTTCTCATAACCGAGTTCAATGTACTCAGGCTTATCCGGTGCCGATTCAGGGGATACGGTCCAGCGCCACATACTCTCTTCCGGCTCTGCGGAAGGATCCTCCAAAATGCCCCCTTCATACGAAATATGAAGCAGATTCGCATCCATCGAATACGGGGATTTTGTGCCGCTCATTTCGATTTTAATGCCATGTTCGGCAGCATACGCGAGAAGCTTTTCGCGGGAATTAAGATCCCATTCGCGCCATGGAGCGATAATGGTGAGAGAACTGTTTTGCCCTAGATAGCCCATTTCGAAACGGACTTGATCGTTCCCTTTTCCCGTTGCTCCGTGGCTGACGGCATCTGCTCCTGTGATGCGCGCGATTTCGGCTTGGCGCTTGGCGATCAGTGGGCGTGCGATTGAGGTTCCAAGAAGGTATTCTCCTTCGTAGATTGCATTGGCACGAAACATCGGGAACACGTAATCACGGACGAACTCTTCACGAAGATCTTCGATGTAAATGTTCTCCGGTTTGATGCCTAAACTGATGGCTTTCGCCCGTGCCGGTTCTACCTCTTCTCCTTGCCCGATATCAGCAGTAAAAGTGACTACTTCACATTTATATTCATCTTGAAGCCATTTGAGGATAACACTGGTGTCCAAACCGCCTGAGTAGGCGAGTACAACTTTTTTTACCTCTTTTTTCATATGCATCCTTAGTAAAATCTGTAGAATTTTGGAATAGTTAATGCGATTCTATCAAAATTAACATGAGGATGCTGTTAAAATTTGAGATTGAGTGAGGAAGGTAAGGTCGCTTCAGTTGATTTAAGAAATTCGAGAGTGGTTTTAATTTGTTGCAGCGCGATGAGAGCAGCCGATTTTTCCGATTCGGCTAAGATCAGGCTTTGGTTGAGAAGATAAAAGGCTTCTTCCATTTCGTCGATGGTCTCAAATTGAGGCATATTAGAGGTAAGGGTGTCGAGTTTGTCGAGTTCTTTTAGAATCAGGGCTTTTTTAAATTCACTCAGCCACATTCGTGGTTTCTCTCCAAGCTTCCAATAATCCTTTCATGACTTGATTGATCTCGTCGAGTTTGGTCGGATCGTTATGCAGATTGGCTTCTATGAGAAGGGTTAGTTGATGGGTATAAAGCCCTGCAAGATAGTGGGCAATATCACCTTGACTATAATCCAAAATATTGATCAATTCGCTAATAACGGCGTTGGAACGGTTAATCCAGTACGTTCGGCGTTCAATATCTCCCTCATTCATGGAACGTTTCGCTTGCATGTTGAAGCGTAGAACGCCCTCATACATCATTTGAATCAATTTTTCAGGAGACTCTACGCCGACATTATTTTGAGCGTAGGTATTATAGGCAAGATTGTTGTACATGGTAAATTTCCTCGGAACTCTTAAATAGGGTAAATAATAAAATGGGTTAAAGCCAAGGAATGATTTTACCCTTTTTGGTCAAAAAGAATCCCGTTCACTTCTTGAATTTTTGGTAATAGAACTTCTGCTTTTTCGGCAGGAAAACGGTGCAATAATTTATTATTCATGGTATCAATGACCGAAACATAAAAATCTTCCGAAGAGTTGTCAAATCCAAATTTAAGAGTGGTGTTGAACGGATTGAGGGCACGATTCATTTTTTCAACCAGTTCTTGCATCTGTTCGGTCGATTCGATTTTGGATGTTTTTTGCTCGGTAGCGCTTTGGGCAATTTTGTCTTGATTAATTTGTGCTTTTTGCATTTGTTGGACGCTTTGCGCACTATTGACCTCTTGAGCACTTTTAGGGGCAGCAGCCTGACTTTGCTGCATTTTTGCCGTAGATTGGAAAATTTCCATGATGTTCTCCTCGCATTAGGGTGAAAAATCTCTACAGGCTAAATCGTCAAAGAAAATGAAAACTTTAATGTGATACTCTTGCGCTTATGAAACGCTATTGGAACCTTTTACAAAACGAACCTCTTTTACGGCAGTTGTCGTTGATACAACTTATTTCGTATTTTGGGGCGTGGTTTAGCAACGTAGCGATTTATACCCTCTTGATACACATGAAAGTGGATCCTTCGATCATCGCTTTGGTCGCGGCCTTGCATTTTTTTTCCGGGGTATTGCAAGCACCTTTGAGCGGTGTGGTAATCGACCGTTTTCATCCCAAAAAGTTGATGCTGATTTTGACACTCACTGAAATTGTCTGTACGCTTCTGCTGATCCGAGTCGATAGCCTCTCGATGCTTCCCTTGCTCTACGTGTTGGTTTTTATTCGGATGGGCGCGGCAAGTTTTCAGTTTACCGTTGAGATGTCGTTGTTGCCGAAAATCGTTTCGGGAAAGGCACTGCAGGCGGCAAATGAGATTCATTCGATCATTTGGTCACTCTCTTATACGCTGGGGATGGCGTTGAGCGGTATCGTCGTGTACAGTGTGGGAACGACGGTGGCGTTTTTACTCGATGCCGCTTTGTTTATGGTGGTGCTTGTGATGTTGATTCGACTGCGTATCGAGGTGATGGCGGCGGATGTTTCGACACGCTTCGTGACGATGATGAAAGAGGCGTTGCACTATGTCACCCAAGAGCGGGTAGTGTTTCATTTGATGCTGTTGCACGCAGTTGTTGCCTTTACAGCGTTTGACGCATTGGTCGCGTTGAGCGTCCAAAAATATTATGCCAATTTGATTGCGGTTTCCTTGGGGATCGGATTGGTGCATGCGTCGCGCGCGGTGGGGCTCGCAATCGGGCCTGTGGTATTGGGAAAATGGGTAAATGTAGAGCGGTTGGGATGGTTGTTTACGGCTCAAGCAGTTGCGATTGCCCTATGGGCGTTTGTTCTTCCCTATTTTTATCTTTCATTGATAGCCTCGTTTTTTGTCGGGTTTATTACGACGACGATGTGGTCTTATACGTACACTCTACTGCAAGAGCATGTTCAATACGAATATTACGGTCGGGTCGTGGCGTATAACGATATGATTTTTCTCAGTGTCGGAGGATTGGTATCGTTGATGATCGGTTTTTTGGTCAAGCAGGGGGTCTCACTGGAAGGGGTCACACTGGTACTTGGATGTGCATTTGCCGTTGCGGCACTCTATTATCGATGGATTCGTCAACGTTATGCATTAAAGGAGATTGGAGATGAGCAGTAAAATTTATCGGCATCAGGGAAGAGATGTGGATCTCGCGGGGGTGACTCGTCTCTATCCCGCGGTGATGATCAATGCGGGAGGGGAGAGTGCCTCGGTATCTTTGGAATGGGCAGAATTGAAAAAAGAGGTGATAACGTTGGAGTGTTATGTCCTCATTTGTGATTTTGATCCGATCGGAGATGCGCCGGTGAATCGGGTAGAGCTAAAATTTGATACCAAAGAAGAGCTCTTTAGCGCGATGCAAGACGTCTCGAAACTCTTTAACGCTTGAACTCTATCTCCCTTAATCGTCGCGTCGTCGGGTTGGCGATTCCTGCGGCGCTGAAACATTTACTCGAAATTTTACAGCTGCTCGTGGATATGCTTATGGTCGGTTCGCTTGGAGTGGCGGCATTAGCGGCAGTCGGGCTGAGCATGCAATACCTGATGATGATTCAAGCGTTGATGAGTGTGTATGTAGTGGGGTCAAATGCGATCATTTCTCGATACATCGGAAGCGGTCGTAGGTATCGAGCCTCCATGGTCTTGTATGGTGCCGGTCTGGTCGCGTTTGCCCTCTCTATCGCGGTGGCCGGACTTGGATGGAGTGGCAGTGAGCGGTTTTTTGAGGTGATGGGGGCCGATACGGATGTGATCGGATTCGGGAGCGATTATCTGGCAACATTATCTCTGGGGATGAGTCTCATTTTTTTGGATGCCTTGGCATTTAGTGCTCTCAGTGCCGCTGGAGATACGAAAAGTTCACTTTACATTAAAGTCGTTTCGGTCGCGTTAAACGCTTTTTTGAATTATCTGTTTATCTTTGGGCATGGCGGATTTGAAGCGATGGGGGTTCAGGGGGCCGCGTATGCGACGTTATGTGCTTATGCTTTTAACGTAATGATTTACGGATGGTTGTTGTACCGCGGAAATGTATTGAGATATCTCCCCCGTTTTCCGTGGAGTGATATGAAGCGGATGATTCGTATCGGTCTTCCGGCAGTGTACGAGCGCTTTATTGGGGTTGCTTCGTTTTTATTCTTTGTGGGAATGATTGCATCGTATGGAACCGAAGCGTTAGCGGGGTATCAGGTAGGTTTGAGGATTGAAGCGATCGCCTATATGCCAGGATTTGGATTCTCTGTCGCGGCGATGGCTTTGGTAGGGCAATATCTGGGGGCGAAGAGAGAAGATGATGCCTATCAAGCAGGAGTTCTCAGTACGCAAATCGCGATGGCGTTTATGGGAAGCATCGGGGTCGTGTTTGTCTTTTTGCCAGAACTGTTGGTTCGGATTTTTACCGAGGATAGGGAAACGATCCAGTATGCATCGCTCTACTTGCGGTTAGTTGGGTTGGCTCAGATCCCATTAGCAATCACCTTCGTCCTGAGCGGTGCGTTACGGGGAGCCGGGGCGACGAAAACGACGTTAAAAATCAGTTTGGTGTCATTGTGGCTGTTTCGGATTATCCCCTCATGGATCACGATTCAGCTAGGGATGGGCATTATTGCCGTTTATGTGATTATGAATGTGGAAACGCTGATCAAAGGGATTTGGTTTTGGCATGTGTATCGTCAAAAAAGGTGGATATCCCTGAAACTATGATTCCTGAGTATAATGTTTGCTCTGAATTGAACAACACGGTAAGAGGATGATGGAAGAGACATTAACGGCAATCTATGTGCAGCGGAGTAAAGGCTTTTACTCGATCGGTTTAGCGGTGATAGAACCGTTCGGACTGCGTAGCTGGGTATGTGAAATACCCTCAGACCATGCCCACCCCTACAGTGCGATCGATCGATTGTTGCATCTGTTATTCGTTGCTGGGAGTAAAAGAGTATTGATCGGTGCCTCATCAGAGCGGGAAATCGAAGAGATTGCCGGTAATTTTGAACGGTTTGAGTACGAAGTATCGTACAAAGAGTATCAGATTACCGAACAAAACGAGAGGTTCAAACGGGTGTTTGGGATCCGTTCGCTTCTCACCCCGCTTGAGCATTTGAGTTTGGAACAGCGAGCGTTGGCGGCACAAGCGCTTGCCTTAATTTGTGATGAGGTCGAAAGACGATCCTCCATGACGTGTACAGCCCCGAGTATTTTAGCACTCGAAGAGTTATTGGATTTAGGTAATAACCCTTTGGAACAGCTGGAGATGATTTCCATAGACCCCAAGCAGCCTGACATTGCTACCCTTTTTTTAAGGATGTCCACTCCGATGGGCAAACGTCTTGGGCGTCATAACCTTTTTCTACCGATCAAAAACGCTGAGGAATTGAACCGTCGGTATGATCGTATCGAGACACTCAAAGCGCATGCGTCTTGGCTTTCTAAGCGATTGGAAGCGGTAGGCAATCTTGAGCTGTTTTGGTGGCAATTGCAAAATCAGCACTCTGATTCGGTGAATCTATTGATCCCTTCATTGCATGTTGTGATGGAAATACAAAGCTACCTTAAAACACATCAAGTTAAATTGGATTTGGCCGCTGAAATTGTCGAACCTGCATGGATTAATGAATTGTCGTTTCGGTATAAACAGAGAAATTGGCTTCAGCAAGAGACCCCTTTTATAGGAAGGCTTGTCGAGTGGATTGCGCAATTAGATCTATCGGTTGCTTCGGCATTGCTGTGTGAGACTTACGTACTTACCCGTCCGGCCATCATTCACATACCCAACGATGAGAGTTTTTTACAGATGATTGCTTTACGTCATCTACTCATTGAAAAACAGGGGATAGCGTATATTCCCAACGATATTGTGATGGGGAATCGGGATTATATGGATCTTCCCTACCCCTCCACCGTGATGCTTGATCCAAGGGTACATGATGGGGCGGATATTCACGGCGTTTTATTGTATGGGATTAATTCCAGCGGTAAGTCGTCGTTGATGAAGAGTATCGGCATTTCCGTTATACTCGCCCAAGCGGGATTCTTCGTTCCGGCAAAAGCGATGAAGTTTACACTCTTTGATGGACTCTATACCCGTATTCAATCGCGCGATAATGTCGCTAAATCGCTTTCGACGTTTGGGGTTGAGATGTTGGAACTCAACACCATCTTTGAGAAAGCTACACAAAAGACCCTTATTTTAGGCGATGAGATTAGTCATGGGACGGAAACGCTTTCTGCCGTTGCGATTGTTGCGAGTACCGTATTGGAATTAGCAAAGAAAAAAGCACTCTTTTTATTGACGACTCATTTGCATCAGCTTTCATTGGTGAAGGAACTAAGCCTTTTACGTCAGGTTGTAAGTCTGCATTTAAGTGTTCATTACGATGAGAATCGTGATGTGCTTGTGTATGATCGGATATTGCGTGCAGGGCGTGGGAGTAGTGTTTACGGATTGGAGTTTGCCGAATCGCTTCATATGAATAGAAGTTTTTTGGAGAATGCCAAGCGGCTTCGGAACGTATTAGCGCAAGAATATGATTTGCTTGAATTAAACCATAAAAAGAAGTATCTGAAGTAAAAATCAAACTCTCACCCATTATAATGGCACCACGAAGAATAAGGGAGTGGTGTTGAGCGTTATTGATGTTTTTATCCATTTGTTGAAATCCAAAACGTTGACCCCCGATGATGCGGGACTGTTCGAATGGATGGAAGGGTATTTAAATACTTTCGAAGTGATTCGTATCGACAGAGAAGGGGTTAAAAACCTTTTTGCGTATCGCAGATTCTCAGATGGTCCCCATTTATGTTTTGCCGGTCATGTTGACGTTGTCCCTCCGGGAGATGGCTGGCTGAGTGATCCGTTTAATCCGGTACAAAAAGAGGGATACATTTACGGACGTGGAGCCCAGGATATGAAAAGCGGTGTCGCCGCATTTGTCCAAGCGCTTAAAACCGCTGAAACGTTTCAAGGAACGTTGTCCCTTTTGCTCACTTCAGACGAAGAGGGACCGGCAAAACACGGGACGGTTGAGGTATTGGCGTATCTAAAGGAACATCATCTTCTACCCGATGCGGTGATTGTCGCAGAGCCGACGTGCGAACAGCGTTTTGGCGACGCGATCAAAGTGGGACGCCGCGGATCGATCAATGGCGTTATCGAAATCGTGGGTAAACAAGGGCATGCGGCGTATCCTGAAAAAGCGATCAATCCGGTTCATTTGCTCGCACCGGTGTTAGACCAGATCGCCGGTGCATTTTTGGATGAAGGGGATGAATATTTTGCACCGAGTCAATTGGTAATTACCGATATCCGTGCCGGGATCGAGACGACGAATGTCTCTCCGGGAAAACTGAAGATGATGTTTAATGTCCGCAATTCGACGAAAACGGATCAAGCGTCCATTGAAGCGTTTATTGCTGAAAAATTAAAAGGGTTACCGTATTCATTGACATTGGATCAGTCCGCATACCCGTTTGTCACCGATGCTTCGACTCCGATTGTTCAAACATTACGCGATGTCATTGAACATGTGTGTGGAAAAATGCCGAAAAATTCTACGGCAGGGGGAACGTCGGATGCCCGTTTTATCGCTGCTTATGGTATTGATGTGATTGAATTCGGTGTGATCAACGATACGATCCATGCTCCGAATGAACGTACCTCAGTAGAGGAAGTGGAAAACCTTTATGCTGTTTTTACAGAGTTGATTCATAATTTTCGTTTAGATTCGACTAAAGGATTGAAATGAAAAAAATAATCATAGTACTACTCTGGACGCTTAATCTGTTCAGTGCTGATATTGCATGGCAAGAGACGTATGCCGCAGCGCAGGCCAAAGCGAAAAAAGAGTCCAAGCCGATTTTGGTACTGATCACCAGCGAACAATGCCGATGGTGCCGAAAATTTGAAGCGACCACACTCCAAGAAGATCCGATCATTGATCATATTAACAGCCGATTTATTCCGGTACACGTCACCCGTGATAAAAGTGCGTATCCGAAACACCTTACCGCCAAAATGGTTCCGATGAACTATTTTTTGGATGAAAATGGTAAAATTCTTTATTCTATGCCGGGATATTGGGGGGTCGAAGATTACCAATCGATCCTCGAAGATGCCTTACGTAAATATAAAAAATAAGAGGAGATGAGCATATGATGAAAACGGTACAAACCCCAAACGCCCCCTCGGCAATTGGACCGTATTCCCAAGCGATGATTGCAAACGGTATGGTATTTACCTCTGGGCAGATTGCCTTAAAGCCGAGTGGTGAAATGGTGGAGGGGAATGTTCGTGAACAATGTGCACAGGTGCTGGCGAACTTGAAAGCGGTTTTGGAAGCAGCAGGCAGTTCGTTAAACCATGTCATCAAAACGACGATCTTTTTGGATAATATGGATGATTTTGCAGCGGTTAACGAACTTTATGCCGAAGCGTTCGGAACCCATAAACCGGCTCGATCGACGGTTGCTGTGAAAACGTTACCGAAAAATGCACTTGTCGAGATTGATGCGATCGCTTTAATCCAAGCTTAAATTAACGTTTGGTATAATTCGCCACTTTTTGTAGACTTGTATAGTAAGGAACGCGAATGTACGCAATTATCAAAAACGGTGGCAAACAATATAAAGTCCAAGAGGGTGATATCCTTTTGTTCGATAAAATGGGTCTTGAGCCTAAAGCCACTATCGAAATCAAAGAAGTTCTTGCTGTGAACAACGGCGAACTTAAAACAGGTGCTCCATACGTAGCGGGTGCTGTGGTGACTGCTGAAGTTATCAATGAAGGTCGTGATCGCAAAGTCGTTATCTTCAAAAAACGTCGCCGTAAAGACAGTAAAGTAAAACGTGGTTTCCGTAGAGATCACACACGTGTTCGTATCGTTAAGATCGCCGCGTAATTAATTTATCTTAAGATAGAGTAGGAGAACAGCATGGCACATAAGAAAGGTCAGGGTAGTACACAGAATAACCGAGATTCAGCGGGACGCAGACTCGGTGTCAAAAAATATGGTGGTGAATTCGTAAGAGCAGGTAACATCGTTATCCGCCAACGCGGAACAAAAGTTCACCCGGGTAAAAACATGGGTATGGGTAAAGATCATACGTTGTTTGCATTGGTTGATGGTGTCGTTGCGTTTGAACGTAAAGATAAAAAACGCAAACAAGTTTCTATCATCCCTGCTGCATAATTTTCTCAAAACATCGATCGGGCGATCGCCCGATTTCCGAAACCAAATTTTTCCACATTTTATTTTTTAATGGTGTACTTTTTTTTCAATGTATGAAAGTATAGTGTTAAGCCATATAAGGATCATCCATGTTTAGTGATAGCGTAGTTATTAACGTCTCTTCGGGTAAAGGGGGAGCTGGATGTGTCGCTTTTCGGCGGGAAAAATATGTTTTGCAGGGTGGACCCAACGGCGGTGACGGCGGTAAAGGGGGCGATGTTTATTTCAAAGTCGATAATAACACCCATACCTTGGCTCATTTTCAGGGGAATAAAGATCTGAAAGCCGAAAAAGGGAAGCCCGGTATGGGTTCCAATATGGCGGGCAAATCGGGTCAAAAACTGGTAATTGTCGTTCCGCCCGGAACACAAGTAGTCGATGTTGAGAGCGGCGAGGTTCTTTTAGACCTGCTAGAAAACGGCAAAGAAGTACTCTTTTTACAGGGGGGACGCGGAGGTTTAGGAAACGTCCATTTTAAATCTTCGGTCAATCAACGCCCCATGTATGCCCAACCGGGAGAACCGGGTGTAACCAAGATTGTCCGTCTTGATTTGAAACTGATTGCGGATGTGGGGCTGGTCGGATTTCCGAATGTCGGAAAATCGACCCTTATTTCGACGGTTTCGAATGCCCGTCCTGAAGTTGCTAATTATGAATTTACTACGCTTACTCCGAAATTAGGACAAATTAATATCGGTGAGATTGATTCGTATATTATGGCAGACATTCCGGGAATCATCGGTGGAGCGTCTGAGGGAAAAGGACTTGGATTACAGTTTTTGCGTCATATTGAGCGGACAAAAACGTTATTATTCATGATCGATTTGGCTTCATATCTAGAACTGGAATACCAATATGAAACACTCAAAAAAGAGTTGGCTGCTTTTTCGCCATTACTAGCAGAACGTAATTTCGCGATTGCCCTCACACGTGCTGATGCTATGACACCCGAAGAAGCGGTAGAACGGACGAAAGCATTCCTTGATTTAGTGCATGTTGATGCGTCCGATAAGAGTCGTTTTGGATTTACGTCTGATTACCCGTTTTATGAACAAGGGGATTTCGATAAAACGTTTTATAATAAATCGATGCCGGCATTTATCGCTCCAATTTCTTCTGCGATTAATTTGAATATTAAACCATTGACGTACGCACTTTATCACATGGTTGTTATGGAACGTTCATGAAACGGATCGTTGTTAAAGTTGGAAGCGCTGTTTTAAGCGAGCAGAACCGAATTGCCAAAGATCGGATGCAAAATCTCGTTGATTTTATCGCCGAACTCAAAACCCGCTATGAAGTAATCCTCGTCTCTTCCGGAGCTGTAGCGGCGGGTTACACGGAACTCAAGTTGGATAAGAAAATATTGGCAAACAAGCAGGCATTGGCATCGATCGGTCAGCCGGTACTGATGAATAAATATCGTAAGTTGTTTGAGCATCATAATATTCTCCCGTCCCAGATTTTAGTGACGGCAGCCAATTTTAATACCATCGAAGAGTCTCAAAAAGCGAAAGATACGATTGAAACGTTGTTACAACATAATGTGGTACCGATCATCAATGAAAATGATGCTACTGCGACCGAAGAGTTGGTATTAGGAGATAATGACCAACTCTCAGCCTATGCGGCTTATCACTTCGGGGCCGATTTATTGGTCATTTTGTCCGATATTGATGCCTATTACGATAAAGATCCAAGAACCCATGATGATGCAAAAGTTCGTCAACGGATTGAAGCGATCAGTGATGAGGAACTTTCGATGGGAGTAACCCCCAATCACAGTTTTGCAACCGGGGGGATCGTGACCAAGCTCAAAGCGGCCGATTTTTTACTCAAACGGGGCGGTGCGATGTTCTTAGCCAGCGGATTTGATCTGAGTGATGTCCGAGGATTTTTACTCGAAGACACGCATCGCGGAGGGAGCCTTTTTCAGGCTAGGGAGCAGGGATGACCCGTGTCATTTTTATGGGGACTCCCGATTATGCGGCACGGATTTGTCAAGCTTTGGTCGATGCAAATGATATCGAAGTGGTTGCAGTCTATACACAGCCGGATAAACCGGTTGGGCGAAAAGCGGTGCTCACTCCCCCTCCGGTCAAAGAGATCGCCCTAAGTGCCCATATACCCGTTTACCAGCCGCCGCGTCTTCGTGATGAAGCGGTCGTTACAGAGCTGTTGAATATCTCATGTGATTTGATCATCGTCGCGGCATACGGCCAGATACTTCCCAAAAGCATTATCGATTATGTCCCCTGTATCAATCTGCATGCTTCCATATTGCCGCAGTATCGCGGTGCTAGCCCCATACAGCAAAGTTTACTCAACAACGATACCCAAACGGGTGTGAGCGCTATGTGGATGGATGAGGGACTTGATACCGGTGCGATTATTAAAATCCAAACTGTTTCGATAGCACCTGATGAGATGGCAGGAGAGTTGTTTCATAAGTTGACCGATTGTGCTGTTTTATTGACGCTGGATGTGATACGAACATGGGATCGTAAAACAGTGACAAAGCAAGATGATGCGCAAGCGACCCATTGTAAAAAGATCGCCAAACACGATGGTGTAATACGTTTTGATAATGCTCAGGATATTTATAACCGCTATCGCGCATTTACCCCATGGCCAGGCATCTCTTTGGAATCAGGTCTTAAGATCAAAGCACTCCAACTCGAAGAGACAAGCAGTTGTGGGAATGCAGGTGAGATTACCCGCATTGACAATGCCGGAGTGGTGGTTCAATGCGAATCGGGATCATTGCGGATTACACGACTTCAGGCCCCTTCGAAACAAGAGACGAATGCAGTAGATTACATAAACGGAAAACGGTTAGAGCGTGGACATATATTATCTTGAATGTGTTGACTCGACACAGCGATATTTACTCGATGCTCTTAAAAACGGAGAAATGTCCGCTCCGGTGTGTGTGGTGGCAAAAAATCAGTCTCAGGGAAAAGGGAGCCGTGGAAATAGCTGGATAGGGGAGGAGGGAAATCTTTTTCTCTCGTTGGCCATATCGCGCGCTCATCTTCCTACGGATTTACGACTCGAATCGACATCGATTTACTTCTCTTTTTTAATGAAAGAACTCTTGAATTCATTAGGATCGTCAGTGTGGTTAAAATGGCCGAATGACTTTTATCTTGAGGATAAAAAAACAGGTGGCACCATTACCAATTTAGTGGGAGATACTGTGATCTGCGGGATAGGGATCAATCTCAAAAGTGCCCCGGAATTATTTGGTATTCTTGATATAGATATAAGCTCACATAATATAACAGAAAAATATATTCAATTGTTTAAAAAATTACCAACATGGAAGCAGATATTTAGCAAATTCGAGTTAGAATTTGAGAGAAGTAGAATTTTTTTTACGCATCATGAAGAAGAAAAAATTGCATTGCGACATGCTGTCTTATTAGAGGACGGATCATTGGAATGCGATGGACAAAGGATATTTAGTTTACGATGAGTGAAGTAATAGTCATAGCAAACCAAAAAGGGGGAGTGGGCAAAACCACCACTGCCGTTAATCTTGCCGCGTCATTAGCAGTCGCTGAGAAAAAGGTCCTTCTTATCGATGCCGATCCTCAAGCCAATGCGACGACATCCTTGGGATATCATCGTAATAACTATGAATTCAATATTTACCATGTCCTTATCGGTGCAAAAAAACTTCGTGAAATTATTTTAAAAACTTCGTTGCCAAAACTTTCCTTGGCCCCGTCCAATATCGGATTGGTCGGAGTCGAAAAAGAGTATTATGACTCTGAAAATGCGACAGGACGTGAACTGATTCTCAAACGTGCGATTGCTCAGGTCAAAGATGAGTATGATTACATTATCATTGATTCCCCACCCGCGCTTGGGCCGATGACGATCAATGCACTAAGCGCCTCCAATTCCGTTATTATCCCGATTCAATGCGAGTTTTTTGCATTGGAAGGGTTGGCTCAATTGCTCAATACGGTTAAATTGGTCCGAAAAACCATCAATCCGAAATTGACGATCAAAGGGTTTTTGCCAACGATGTACAGTGCTCAAAACAACCTTTCACGCCAAGTATTTGCCGATTTACGTCAGCATTTCCAAGGGAAATTGTTTAAATCAGGGGAGAATGACGATTATATTGTCATTCCTCGAAACGTCAAATTGGCAGAGTCACCGAGTTTTGGTAAGCCTGCCATTTTGTACGATGTCAGATCCAGCGGTTCTATGGCGTATCAAGATCTAGCACATGCAATTATTGCCTAAAGGGATTTGATGGCAAAAGCATCTGCATTAGGCCGAGGACTCGGCGCGTTACTGAGCGAAATCGAAGAAGCATACGATAACGAACTCCCCAAAAAAAATGGAGTCGAAGAGATTGCGTTAGGGCGTATTCGTCCTAATCCCTATCAGCCCAGAAAACATTTTGATCCTGAGTCATTGGCAGAATTGAGCGAATCGATCCGGACACACGGTTTGTTACAGCCGATTGTGGTCAAAGAAGATTTGGACGGATACATTCTGATTGCCGGAGAACGCCGATTACGTGCCAGTAAATTGGCAAAAACAAAAACCATTAAAGCGATTGTCGTGAGTGTCAGCGATGAGCAGATGCGTCAACATGCGCTTATTGAAAATATTCAGCGCGATGAACTTAATGCAATCGATTTGGCACAAGCGTATCAAGAATTGCTTGAAATTCATGATTTGACCCATGAACAGCTCTCTGAAATGGTGCATAAAAGCCGGACTCAAATTACCAATACACTACGATTACTTCAATTAGGTGAAAAAGGGCGAAAAGCTCTGATCGAAGGAAAAATTACGGCTGGACACGCCAAGGTGATTGTTGCATTGGAACCGACAGAACAATCGTTGATGGTCGATTCGATCATCGGTCAAAAACTGAGTGTCCGCGATCTTGAAGCCATGCTTAAAAACAGTAGAACACCACTTACTTCTTCAGATAGATCCGAAGTTTCTAAAACCGATTTTGATTTTAGCAGACTGAAAGCAAAAATTGAATCATTAGGGCTTAAATGCAGCGCAAAAAATGGAAAATTTACCATTCAATTTGATCATAATGATGAAATTGAATCCTTTTTAACCTCTTTTCACTCATAAACTTTTTCCGTTTAACTATCCCTTCAATTTATTAGTTGTATAATCTCGCAACTTTTAGGAGGTGGTATGTTAGATATAAGTCCGATGTTGCTAGGCAGCACACTGATTGTCTTCCTTGTCCTTATTGCCGTTCTAAACAGTTTGCTTTACAAACCTCTTTTCAGCTACATGGAAAAGCGTGATGCCGATATTAAGCGTGATCTCGATGCTATCGGGAATAATGACGCAGAAATCGCAGCACTTCAAGCCAAAGCTGATAAGATCGTGAGTGATGCAAAACTGGAAGCACACGCACTAAGAGAAAAAGTTGTTGCTGAGGCCAAATTAGCGGCAGCAAGCAAGATTGAAGCAATTCGTGCTCAAATGGCACAAGAGTATGTTAAGTTCGAAGAAGCAATGTCTGTAGAGCGTACACAGCTAAAAGAGAGTCTTGGTGCAGATGTACCGGCATTCCAAGCGGCTGTTACCGCGAAACTAAATCAGATTTAAGGAGATCGTATGGGTAAAATAATAACAACTTTATTGATGCTTGGCGCTTTCCTATTCGGATCAGAGGGAGCGGCAGAGGGCGCTACCGATATTGTTCAACGAACCGTAAACTTCTTGATTTTTGCAGGTATTTTGTACTATCTTTTAGCAGAACCGGTGAAAAACTTTTTCGGAGGACGTAGTGCAGCGATTGCCGCGGAACTTGAAAAAGTTCAGGAGCGCCTTCGTGAATCGAATCGTTTAAAAGAGACGGCGGAGCACAAAGTGGATGAAGCAAGCCGATTTGCGGAAGAATTGAGTGAAATCACCAAGCGCGAAAACAAATTGCTTAGCGATAAAATCATGGCGCAATGTGAAATTGACATGGAAACGATCAAAAAGCAAAATGATGGGTTGATGGAGCTTGAGAAACGTAAAATGGTTCGTGAGGTCGTTAGTGAAGTAATGGCTGAAGTAATGACGAGCACAAGTGTTTTGAATAAAGATGCCGTAACCGACATTTTGAAAAAGAAGGTGGCGTAATATGGAATTAATCGCAAAACGCTACGTTCAATCGTTAGTTGAGATTTTAGATACCGCCTCTTTGCAAAATGCATCCGAACTATTTGAGGTACTTTCTTCAGCTTTTGAAGATAAAAAATTTCAACATATCATGCAAACAAGTGATGTAGCTGCTTTGGCGAAAACTTCTTTGGTTCTTGATATGGTGAAAAATGCCAATAGTACCGAGATCAACAACCTTATCAAACTCTTGGGTGAAAATGGCCGTTTGTCGTTGATTCCGGCTTTAAGCCAAGAGTTGAAAAAAACCATCGCGGAGAAAACGCGTGTTTTTTCCGGACGTGTTTACAGTGACTCAGCGTTGGATCAATCGACGATTGATACCCTTGCACGAGATCTTGGAAACAAAACGAATTCGACAATCACATTACAATTCGTTCCGTCTGATTATGACGGAGTACGTGTTGAAGTGGATACGTTGAACGTTGAAATTAACTTTTCAAAAAGTCGTCTCAATGCTCAATTGGTTGAGCACATTCTAAAAGCAATTTAACCTCGCGAAAGGAGAAAGTAGTGGTAGCAAAAGTACAAGCAGACGAAATCAGTTCGATCATCAAAGAGCGAATTGGAAATTTCGAACTAAACGTAGATATTAACGAAACCGGCAAAGTCGTCTCATATGGAGATGGAATCGCCAAAGTATATGGATTGAATAACGTAATGGCCGGTGAAATGGTTGAATTTGACGGTGGTGCTCGCGGTCTCGTTATGAACCTTGAAGAAAGTAGTGTTGGGGTAGTTGTCCTTGGCGGTGCAAAAAATCTTCGTGAAGGTCTAAGCGTCAAGCGTCTTGGCAAATTACTTCGTGTACCGGTAGGTGAAGCTGTTGTCGGACGTGTTGTCAACGCATTGGGTGAGCCGGTTGACGGTAAAGGCCCGATCGAAGCGAAAGAGTATCGTTTCGTAGAAGAAAAAGCACCGGGAATTATGGCTCGTAAATCGGTACATGAACCGATGGCAACCGGTATTAAAGCGATCGATGCACTTGTTCCAATCGGACGTGGTCAACGTGAGTTGATTATCGGTGACCGCCAAACTGGTAAAACAACCGTTGCATTGGATACGATCATCAACCAAAAGGGTAACGGCGTAATCTGTATCTATGTTGCTATCGGGCAAAAAGAATCGACGGTTGCACAAATCGTTCGCCGTTTGGAAGAGAGCGGCGCCATGGATTACACGATCGTTGTTACTGCTTCTGCCGCTGAATCTGCTGCATTGCAATTCTTGGCACCATATACGGGTGTTACCATGGGAGAATATTTCCGTGATACTGCACGTCATGGTTTGATCGTTTATGATGATCTTTCTAAACATGCGGTTGCCTATCGTGAAATGTCTCTGATCCTTCGCCGTCCTCCGGGCCGTGAAGCGTATCCAGGGGATGTATTCTATATCCACTCCCGTTTGCTTGAGCGTGCTGCAAAACTTAGTGACGAACTTGGTGCAGGTTCATTGACGGCACTTCCGATCATTGAAACCCAAGCGGGTGACGTTGCGGCATATATTCCAACCAACGTTATTTCGATCACTGACGGTCAGATTTTCTTGGAAACGGATTTGTTCAACTCAGGTGTACGTCCGGCGATCAACGTTGGTCTATCTGTATCACGTGTTGGTGGTGCGGCACAAATCAAAGCAACGAAACAAGTTGCTGGTACTTTGCGTCTTGACTTGGCGCAATACCGTGAACTTCAAGCATTTGCACAATTCGCATCTGATTTGGATGAAGTGAGCCGCAAACAACTTGAGCGTGGTCAAAGAATGGTAGAGGTTCTTAAACAACCTCCTTATTCTCCACTTTCAGCGGAAAAACAAGCATTGATCATTTTCGCAGGTAATGAAGGTTATCTTGATGATCTTGCGGTATCTTCTGTTGTTAAGTTTGAAGCAGACCTTTATCCGTTTGTGGAAGCAAGCTATCCGCAAATTCTTGAAAATATCCGTCTTTCATCCAAAATCGATGATGAGACTATGGCATTGATGAAGAAAGCGATCGAAGAGTTTAAATCAACTTTCGTTGCTGAATAAGGATCTTTATGGCTAACTTGAAAGAGATTCAACGACAGATTAAGAGCGTTTCAAGCACACAAAAAACCACTCGTGCGATGAAGTTGGTGTCAACCGCCAAACTTCGCCGTGCTGAAGAATTGGCAAAACGCTCTCGTCTGTTCGCACAAAAAACAAATCAAGTCATAGCTGAAATCGCGAGCCGTATCCAGTCAAGCAAAGTGGGCGGAATTGAAAACCGCTGTTTTGTTCAAAACGATGCGCCTCAAACTATCGACATTATTTTTGTAACAGCAGATAAAGGTCTTTGCGGAGGCTTTAATATGCAAACCATCAAAGCGGTAAAACGTTTGATGAAAGAGTACAACGATAAAAAGGTCACTATCCGTTTACGCGGTATCGGAAAGAAAGGGATCGAATTTTTTAACTATAATCAAGTTGAAATGATTGATGAAGTTAAAAATTTGAGCTCTTCCCCGGATATGGAGCGGTCAAGCGAATTTATGGCACGATCGATTAAAGATTTCAAAGACGGTATTGTTGATGCAGTTTATCTTGTTTATAACGGATATAAAAACGTTATTACCCAAGAACTACACGTTAAACGACTTTTGCCGGTAATGGCCGATGAGTTTGAACATGACGGATCAGCAAACAAAATTCTCGAATTGGAAGCAGAAGACGAAGAGAAAATGCTCGACTCTTTGGTAACTAAATACGCTGAATTTAATATGTACTATGCATTGATCGATTCGGTAGCAGCAGAACACAGCGCGCGAATGCAAGCGATGGATGCGGCAACCAATAATGCAAAAGAGATGGTTAAATCGTTGAAAGTGACCTTTAATAAAGCACGTCAAGAAGCGATTACAACTGAACTTATCGAGATTATCAGCGGCGTCGAGTCGATGAAGTAATATGGAGGAAAGAATGATTGGTAAAATTGCTCAAGTAATTGGTCCGGTTGTTGACGTTGATTTCGAAGGTTATTTGCCTTCAGTTAACGAAGCGATCGAAGTAAATATGAATGTTGAAGGGACGGAATTCCGTCTCGTTCTCGAAGTTGCTTCACATTTGGGTAACGGTCGTGTTCGTACGATCGCTATGGATATGTCTGAAGGTCTTGTACGTGGCATGAACGCAAAAGCGACAGGGGCACCGATCAGTGTTCCAGTTGGCGAAAAAGTACTTGGACGTATCTTCAATGTCATCGGTGAAACAATCGATGGCGGTGATCAAATCACTGATAGTGAGAAATGGTCTATTCACCGTGATCCTCCGGCATTGGTTGACCAAAGTACTAAAACAGAAATGTTTGAAACGGGTATCAAAGTCGTTGACCTTCTTGCGCCGTATGGTAAAGGGGGTAAAGTTGGACTATTCGGTGGTGCGGGTGTTGGTAAAACCGTTATCATTATGGAATTGATCAACAACGTTGCACAAGGGCACAGCGGTCTTTCTGTTTTCGCCGGTGTCGGTGAGCGTACTCGTGAGGGGAATGACCTTTATCATGAGATGAAAGAATCAAACGTTTTGGATAAAGTTGCACTGTGCTATGGCCAAATGTCTGAACCACCGGGAGCACGTAACCGTATCGCATTGACTGGTCTTACTATGGCGGAATATTTCCGTGATGAAAAAGGGCTTGACGTATTGATGTTTATCGACAATATCTTCCGTTTTGCTCAATCGGGTGCGGAAATGTCTGCGCTTCTTGGACGTATCCCTTCGGCTGTTGGTTATCAACCAACATTGTCTCGTGAAATGGGTGCATTGCAAGATCGTATTACATCAACCAAAAAAGGTTCGATCACTTCGGTTCAAGCGGTTTACGTACCTGCGGATGACTTGACTGACCCGGCTCCGGCTTCTGTATTTGCTCACTTGGATGCGACGACGGTTCTTAACCGTAAAATTGCGGAAAAAGGGATCTATCCAGCGGTTGACCCATTGGATTCTACTTCACGCCTTCTTGATCCAAAAATCATCGGAGAAGAGCACTACAACGTTGCTCGCGGTGTTCAAAAAACATTGCAAAAATACAAAGACTTGCAAGATATCATTGCAATTCTTGGTATGGATGAACTTTCAGAAGATGACAAAGCAACGGTTGAACGTGCACGTAAAATTGAGAAATTCCTTTCTCAACCGTTCCACGTTGCGGAAGTGTTTACCGGTGCACCGGGTAAATACGTTAAACTTGAAGACACCATTAAAGGGTTCAAAGGAATTCTTGAGGGTGAATACGATCATTTACCAGAAAGCGCTTTCTACATGGTTGGCGATATGAACGAAGCGATCGAAAAAGCTTCTAAAGCAAAAAGCAAGTAATTGCCTTTAAAGGATAGATAATGCAAACGCTTGATTTAGAAGTGTTGACTCCAAGCGGACCGATTTTTCACGGTGCCGTCAAAAACGTGACGCTTCCGGGAGAAGAGGGAGAATTCGGTGTTCTCCCTGAACACGTTTCTTTAACGACACTCTTGAAAGCGGGTGTAGTGGATATCGTCAAAGAAAACGGCAAAACTGAATCGATCGTTGTAAACTGGGGCGTAGTCCAAGTTGCTGCTAATACGGTTACTGTTTTGGTGGACGGTGCAGTTGCGATTCGTGGCGAGAGTGAAGGCGAAATCGCCAAAGCACTTGATGAAGCAAAAGCATTGATCAGCAGCATTGCTGATTCTCATGCGATGATTGCATCGGTATCGGCACGCGTCGAATCTGCCGCTCATCAACAAAATCGCGCACATATTTAATCATTCAAATGTTTGAAGTTTTCTCCGATTTTCTCGCTAAAAGCCATCCGGTAACACTTGGTGTGTTACTGGTTTTGGTACTCTATTTTGTCACCATCAACTGGATTTTTTTCTATCGATTGCTTTCGTTAAATCAATGGATAGAGCAAGAAAATGAATCAATGAATTCATTAATGATGGGTTCACCTCGTGTAAGTGATTTTTCATTTTTGAGTCCGTTTATCAAAAATGGAACAACACTTTCCAGATCGCTATTTGATTTATCCCTGTATGCGGCAACAAAAGAAGCGACAAAAGGGCTTACGATACTTTCGGTTGTCGCTTCTACTACTCCATTTATCGGTCTTTTCGGTACGGTTGTATCGATCTTGAGTACATTTGACCATATCGGTCAAGCGAGTGGAACCATGAGCATCATCGCCGCAGGTGTATCAGATGCCTTAGTGGCGACGGCATCGGGTATTTTTGTTGCCATCTTTGCATATACGTATCACCAGATTTTGAAGCGCAAGTCATTTGAATTGACCGGTCTGATCCGTATGCAAAGCGATGTTCTACTGTCCAAAGAGAGCTGAATATGTTTGATTGGGATGAGAAACCCGAATTAAACATCACCCCCCTTGTAGATGTGATGTTGGTTCTTTTGGCCATTTTGATGGTGATTTCTCCCAATATCATTTATGAAGAGCTGATTAATCTACCGAAAGGTTCTGCTCAGAGCGAAGTAAGAGAAAAGAAAGAGATTGAAATCACGATGACGGTTTCGAAAGAGATCAAAGTGAACAATCAGCCTTTTCAACCAGATACGTTTGCCGACAATTTTGTTTTATTTGCGCACGATTATCCCGCCGATACGATTGTCCGCATCAGTGCTGATCACCGTCTGGATTATGGAGACGTTATGAACGTGATGGCAACGGTAAAGCGTTCAGGTATGACCAATATCTCTCTTGCTACCAGCAGTTAATTACACATGCACCTTGATAATGAACGCTATTTTTATATTAGCGGATTTTTGAGCCTCGGATTAACACTCCTTATTATTTTGAGTATCGGATTACGTTTTTTTTCCATTTCATCTCCGCAAAGTTTTGCTTTGAGGCAAAGTGAAACGATTTCGATCTCTTTGTATGATGCTCCTCAAAAGTCTTCCGCCAATGCTCCTCTTCCCGAGTCCTCTTCGCAACCGAAAATTGAAGAAGTAAGATCCGAAGCACCTGAAACGCCGCAAGAAGAGGTGGCTAAAGTCCCCGAAATTACGGATCTGTTTTCGACGGTTAAGCCCACGAAAGAGAATAAAAAGAGCAATGAAAAAAGTAATGTTCTTCCTAATCTCAGTGCATTGGAGGAAAAAGTCCTTTCTTCCAAACGTGATGCTCAATTCAGCGAAAAAGTTAAAACCCTCGATCTGGCTAAATCATCGATAAAAATGGCTGCTGCAAGCGGTTCGACCGGCCCGTTGGTAAATGAATATCACGCTAAAATTCAAGGAATCATTTATACCAATTTTCACCCGGCTTCTGGAACGGAAGGGTATGCGGCGCGTGTCCGAATTGCCGTCAATGCGGATGGACGGATTACGGCATATAAGGTCCTCTCGTATTCGGGGAATGCGGTTTTTAATGCGGAAGTCGATTGGTTGAAAGAGCGGTTACGGCAAGTGGGTTTCCCACCACATCCGATGGGTGAAGATTCTATTTTTGAAATTATTTTAACGGCAAAGGGATAAAATGAAAAATTTGCTATTTTTAATGATCTGTATTACAACACTGTTTGCGACTGATGCCACACTGGAAGTTTCTAAAAATGTGGAAGCGCTTCCTAAATTAGTCATTGAAGACGGGAGTGGTGCGGACAGTTCCAAGAAATTTTTTACGATGCTTCATGCGGATATGAATGTGGTTTCTTTGTTTCATGTGGATAATCAATATGCTTCGGCTAGTTTTGACAGTATTGTACCCGCTTCGATTCATCAAGGGGCTGTCTATGTTTTACGATATCGCTTGATGGATGATGGAAGCGGTGGTTATCGTGCTGATGTCAAGATGTTTCAACAAGGAAGCGAGTTTTTTAATAAAAGCTATCATCTGAAACAAAAGGAGATGCTGGTCTTTCTTTCCCATAGTATTGCTTATGATATTAATGCAAAGATGGGGGGAAGCCCGCTCGAATGGATGAAACGAAAAGTGCTTTTAGTTCGATTAAGCGGACCGAGACGATCGGAGATTGTCGCCGCAGATTATACTTTAGCGTATCAAAAAGTGATCATGAGCGGAGGGATGTACGGTTTTGCGAAATGGGCAAATCGTGAACAAACCGATTTTTATTACACATCGCTAAGCGATTTCAGACCAACTGTTTACAGAGTGAACATGGCTACATCCGCTAAAACGGCGGTTGCTTCTTCGGATGGGATGGCGATTTGTTCCGACGTCAGCGAAGATGGGAAAAAATTGCTCATGACCCTGGCTCCAAACGGTCAACCCGATATTTACTTATATGATGTTCCTACCAAAGAGAAAAAACGGCTGACCGATTATTCGGGTATTGATGTCAGCGGTCAATTTATGGGGAAAGATACCATTGCTTTTGTCTCTAACCGTATGGGATACCCTAATATTTTTTCGAAAAAGATGGATTCCAGTGCAGTGAATCAACTCGTTTTCAGTGGAAAAAATAATTCCACCTGTACTACCTATCGGGATTGGCTCGTTTATAAAGCACGTGAGGAGCGTAGCGGGTATGGAAGCAACGCGTTTAACTTGCATTTGATTTCCCTCCGTAATCATACGGTACGACGTTTGACTGGAGGAGGAGAGAATGATTATCCCCGTTTTTCCTATGACGGTGAAGCGTTACTGCACACCAAGCATGAGGGTGGGCGAAGTTTTGTTGGTATTATTCGTATCGCGCTTAATAAAAGTTTTCTGTTTCCATTGCATGTGGGGCGAATTCAGTCGATCGATTGGTGAATTTTCTATTTTTTGGTATAATAAACCCCGTATAATGATAAAGGAGTAAGAATGTTCAAAAACGTAGCATATTTGAGTGCGGTACTGGGACTATTGGTTTTTTCAGGGTGTTCAACAAATCAACCCGCGATTGATGCAACAGCCGGAGCCAATGGTGCTTCAAGTGGAAGTACAGCCGGTAATGGAAAAAGCGGTACCGATGTAATTGCTCCAATCAGCAGTGTTAATAACGGAAGTAATGGAGCGGCTGACGCTAACGGCAAAAATGGAGTTGATGGATCAGACGCTAGTTTGGTCAGTATCTTGTTCGACTATGATAAATTTGACATTCGTCCCGATATGGAACAACCGATGCAAAGTAATAGCGGATTATTAAAAGGAAAAATGGTTAAACTCGAAGGTAACTGTGATGAATTCGGTAGCGATGAGTACAACTTTGCTTTGGGACTCAAACGTGCGAACTCAGTTAAATCAGCTCTTGTTAACGCAGGTATGAACCCTGAGAACATCAGTATGACCAGTTTAGGTGAAGGAAATCCGGTTTGTGTTGAAAAAACACAAGAGTGCTGGGCTAAAAACCGTCGTGTAGATTTCAAACTCCCATAAATGCGTCTTTTCGTCGTATTTCTCTCTTTTCTTACCCTTGCTTACGCTTCGGAGCCATCGGCTTTCGGAGCGGGTGACCTTAAAAACCCCAAGCCTTACGGACTTACTGCTGAAGAAAAACTTATTTTAGAGAATAAAAAAGAGATTGAAGCGATCGCTCACAAGAGCACTCTTCAAAGTGCTAAAGTGGAATCGGTGAGTGAACAGATCGAAGGGATCAGAGCGATCGTTGAGGGATTAAGTCAATCACTAAATGAGCAAAAGATAGCGTTGCAACAAATAAACGAGAATGCACAATCGGAAGCGAATACTAGCATTACACTGGCTTCTCTTCACCAAGAGACGGTCGTGAATCGTGAAAACATTGCTCAGCTAAAAACATTATTGGAAGAACTTTCGCATATTGTCGATGGGATTAACACCCAATATGTGAGTAAACAAGAATTTACCCTTTTGCTGCAGCAGTTGAAAGTTTCCGTTCCTCAGCGTAGTGATGATATCTCTAAAATGGGAGTTAATACGCTTGAAGCGAAGGCGAATGAACTTTTTAAGCTAAAAAAGTATGAAGAAGCACAACCTTATTATGAGGTGATGATACAAAAAAGATATAAAGTAGCCGATGCGTATTATTGGATCGGGGAAACGTATTATCATCGTAAAGGGTTTAAAGAGGCAATCAACTATTATAAAGAGAGTGCCGCAAAAAATGATAAAGCGGCGTATATGCCGACGTTGTTAGTTCATGCCGGACATTCATTGGAAAAAAGTGGTGATAAAGCGAATGCAAAAGCGTTTTATCAAGCGACCATTGCAAAATTTCCGGATACCAAAATGGCAAAAGAAGCAGAAGAGCGATTGGCTAAACTCAAATAGCTATACGAGCCTTTTCAGCCTCGGCATAGGAATTTGTGCTACAATCCGAAAATTTAAAAAATTAAGGCAAAATCATGGCAATTGAAACCAATCAAATTGTATCCATCGAGTATGAAGTGATGGATGGATCGACAGTCGTTGACAGTAATGTCGGCGGTCAACCGTTGACATTTATGTTCGGAAAAGGGCAAATTATTCCAGGCCTTGAAAACGGGATTGCCCACATGAGTATCGGCGAAAAAGGAAATGTCCTCGTTAAAGCAGCCGATGCCTATGGCGATTACAATGAAGAAGCCCGCCAAGATGTTCCAAAAGAGCAGTTTGCCGGTATCGATTTGAACGTCGGAATGACCCTTTATGGTCAAGGCGAAGACGGCGGAACGGTTCAAGTAACGGTTAAAGAGATCAAAGACGAGAGTGTTGTGATCGACTTTAATCATCCTTTGGCGGGAAAAGATTTGATGTTTACCGTTACGATCAGCAATGTTCGTGATGCATCGCCGGAAGAAGCGATGACTGGTATCCCTGCTGAAAATGCAATGGATAACAGCGGATGTTGTGGAAGCGGTGGTAACCACGGCTGTGGATGTCACTAATTATATAACCGCATCAAACGCTTCGATTGAAGCGTTTAAAACCGCAAACCTTCTCAAAGGGCTTGGTGTCAATGCCGTCATTTTAGGCGAGCGGGGCACCGGGAAGCTAACCCTTGCACGTTACATACTTCCCCACGCACCCATCATTAAAGGGATCCATTTTGATGAATTACTGGATGCGCTTGAAACGCATGAAAGTATTATTATTCATCGAATTGATGATATAGCAAATCTTAAACGCCTTTCGGAAGCGATTCAAAAAAACCATACGCGCATCGTTGCTACCGGTGGAAGCCGTTTTTCTGCGGAACAACTTGAAGAGATGTTTACGATTCGCCTATTTCTCCCTTCGTTGTCGGAGCGTCAAGAAGATGTTGAGGAATTAATCGAAGCGTTTGCGGAAGAAGCGCGCCAAACCTTCGGAAAAACCGATCCGTTTAAGCGAGAAGGTTTTTCACCTGATCTGAGTGAAAATGCGATTTCGCTGCGGCGTCAAGTTTATCTTTACTATCTACTCGAAAACATTAATGAAAACGATTTAATGGGGATTATGGAACATTATTTGACTTCCAAACTGGGGAGTAATAATGACTATCGGAACCTTTTGCATCTGTTTGAAGTCCCTCTTATCCGCGCAGGGATCAAAAAATTTAAATCGCAATTGCAGCTTTCAGAAAAACTAGGTTTAAACCGAAACACGCTGCGCAAAAAAATAGCGGAACATTCGAAATATCAATTGGAAATAAAGGAGTAAACATGAGTAAAAAAATAGGGATGATTTTTCCCGGGCAAGGGAGCCAAAGTTTTGGAATGGGGAAATCATTTTATGAAGCCAGCCCTTTGGCGCGTGAAATGTTTGAAAAAGCGGGTGCACGCATCGGCGTCGATTTTACAAAACTATTATTCGAAGAGAACCCGCAATTAGACCAAACCGCCTATACCCAGCCGGCGATTTTATTGGTTTCGATGATTGCGTATAAATTGTTTCAAGAAACTCATCCGACAACGCCTGTCTTGTTACTAGGGCACTCATTGGGTGAATTTAGCGCATTGTGTGCCGCCGGAGCGATCGATTATGTCGATGCCGTTGAATTGGTGCATAAACGAGGAGCATTGATGCAAAGTGCCTGCGAATCAATCGAAGCGGGAATGATGGCAATTCTCGGCCTTAAAGATGATGTGGTTGAAGAGCTGTGTGTTAAAGCCCAAGCCGAAGGGAAAAGTGTCTGGCCGGCGAATTTCAATCAAGACGGTCAATTGGTCGTGGCAGGGTTGAAATCGGATTTACAGGCAATGGAGGGTGTCTTTAAAGAAGCAGGGGCAAAACGGGCATTGCTCTTGAACATGTCGATTGCCAGCCATTGTCCACTTCTGGCACCGGCGCAAGAGCCGCTTGCAGAAGTAATGGAGAAAATGGTGAATGACACATTTATCGCTCCGATCGTATCGAATGTTACTACCTATAAATATTCGACTAAAAGTGAAGCGGTCGCCTTACTCAAAGATCAGTTGATCAAACCGGTCAAATATAAACAGTCCATCGAAGCAATCGCCGCTGAACTTGATATCATGATTGAATTTGGAAACGGTACAGTTCTTAAAGGGCTGAATAAGCGTAATGCACCGGATGTTGAGACAGTTGGAATTTCCGATATGGAATCGCTTCAAAAGGTATGCGAAGCACTTTCATGAACATTTCATTAGTACAATCGGCTCCAAAACTAAGTCGTCTGAATATGGACGACGTGTTGGCAAAGATTGAGACTCAAAAGGGAGAGGTTATCGTATTCCCTGAATTGGCATTAAGCGGTTATCTACTTCAAGATAAGCTGTATGAAGATGCTTGGAATGTCGATGAACTTGCCCCTATGGCGACAGCCAGTTTGAAACGGGATATTGTCATCGGTGCAGCGTTATGGGATAAAGGACAAGTGTATAACAGTGCGATCTATTTTTCTCAAGGTAAAATCATTCATGTGCATCGGAAAAAACATCTTCCGACTTATGGGATGTTTGAAGAGGGGCGTTATTTCGCCGCTGGAGATACGATAGAGTCCTTTCCCACGCGTTATGGCACTGCAATCATGGTGGTATGTGAAGATTTATGGCGGGCACAGACGATGGCAGAATTGGCGAATCTGGATGCGGATATCATCTATGTTTTGGCCGCTTCGCCAGCGCGTGATTTCGAAGAATCAGGATTGCGCATCGAATCTCAATGGGATGCATTACTCAAATCAGCTGCCCTTTTTTCCCATACCCATGTCGTGTTTGTGAATCGTGTCGGATTTGAAGACGGGCTCGGATTTTGGGGAGGAAGCAGAGTGATTGCTCCAAACGCCGAAAGTTTGGTACAAATGGAGCATTTCACTGCTTGTGAACAAACGATACAGCTTAATCCACGGCTTCAAAAAGTGGGAAAATACATCAGTAAAAAGAATGAAGGATTGGTATGAAAATAGCGATTATGGGAGCGATGCGTGAGGAGATCGAACCGATTTTAGAATCGGTGGGAACCTATACCGCCCATCAGCATGCGGGAAATGTATTTTATGAGTTTACGTATGGGGAACATGAAATTGTATTGGCGTATTCCAAAATTGGGAAGGTATTCTCTGCGATTACCGCTTCGGTAATGATTGAAAAATTCGGGGCGAAAGCGCTTTTGTTTAGCGGGGTAGCCGGAGGGATATCCAAAGAGCTTAATATCGGCGATCTGATCATGGCAACCAGTTTATGTCAACATGATGTGGACATTACCGCTTTTGGGCATCCGGCAGGCTTTATCCCTGAGGGGACATTGATGGTGGAGGCCGATTCCGATCTTCTTTCTATTGCCCGTACGGTTGCCAAAGATATGAATATATCACTTAAAGAGGGAATTATTGCGACCGGAGATCAGTTTGTCGCGAGTAGCGATCGAAAATCGTGGATCGAGAAAACGTTCAATGCCGATGCACTGGAGATGGAAGGGGCGAGTGTTGCCTGTGTCTGTCAAAACTTCGGTATCCCATTTTTTGTTCTTCGTGCGATTAGTGATACGGCTGATGGGGGAGCGAGTGAGGATTTTGATGCCTTTTTGCGCAGTTCGGCCAAAGTCAGTGCCGAATTTATCTTGAATATGGTCAAACATCTTGGGAATTAAACTCAGCAAAAAAATTATGCGTCAGATGGGGCGTACGAATGCAACGTTCAATCTGATCGAAGAGGGTGATCGTATTCTTGTTGGTCTGAGCGGCGGCAAAGATTCGTTGACAATGGTGCATGCACTCAAAGAGCAGCAGCGCCGTGCCCCCTTTAAATTCGAGATTCTTGCGGTGACCGTGACGTATGGAATGGGTGAGGATCTGAGTGCTTTGATCGCACATTGTCAAGAGCATGAGATTCCGCATGAAGTGTATGACACCAATACCTACGAAATTGCCGGAGAGAAGATCCGTCAGAATTCGTCATTTTGCAGCTTTTTCTCCCGCATGCGCCGTGGGGCATTGTACAGTGCCGCGATCAAATTCGGATGCAATAAAGTCGCACTTGGTCATCATTTGGATGATGCCGCTGAGAGCTTTTTCATGAACTTCATCTACAATGGCCATATGCGTGCCTTAGCCCCTAAATATAAAGCGGGTAACGGTCTGATCGTCATCCGGCCGTTGATCCAGCTGCGAGAGCGTCAACTCGCTGCGTGTGCGCTCGAAAATGAGATGCCGACCATCGGCGATGAAGCATGTCCTTCGATGCGGTTTGATGTCAAGATGCCCCATGCCCGAGCGGCGATGAAGACGATGCTTCATGAGATGGAAGAGAAATATCCTGATCTCTTTGTCTCCATTAATTCGGCATTCGGTCATATCAGTGACGATACCTTTTTTGAGCCGCAACGATTTAATTTATAACAGAGTGATTATTTTATGATCGGCACGGCTTAGACTCAGCTGGGCAAACTCTTCTTTGCTAAACCATTCCAGATTTTCTTCCTCCGGCTCTGCCGTACAGAGATAGACATCTCCCTCTAATGTAAAATGGCTGTAAACTTGTGTAATATGCCCTAAAAATGTACTTTGACTTATCTCTTTTTCTTCGTATTGGATAAATCCCCATAAGCCTGATAAAAACCGTTCTTGACGTTGGGATAGAGCATATGTATCGGCACGTTTATAGACCATGATGATCCGATGACGGATGGGTTTAATACTTTTGGCTTTTGGCTGAGGGTAGGAGAAAGGAGATATTTTCCCCTGACAGTCAGTCTTAAAAGGGCACTGATCGCAGAGAGGGTTTTTGACAAGGCAGACCATCGCTCCGAGGTCCATCATGGCCTGATTGTACTCGAAGGGATGTTCCGGATCGAAGAGGGTATAGGCATAGTCCCACAGTTTTTTTTCATTTCGCTCATTCAGAGCAAAAAAGCGATAGAGTATCCGCTTGACATTGGCATCGAGGATAGGTAATGCTTCTCGGTAGGCAAAAGCGGCGATTGCATTGGCTGTAGATCGTCCGATACCGGGAAGTTTCATTAAGTCGTGTGCATTATCAGGAAATTTGCCGTCGCATAGGCGCGCGGCGTTGTGTAGATTTCGAGCGCGCGTGTAGTATCCCAACCCTTCCCATTTTTTTAGGACATCATCGAGACTCGCACAGGCTAAATCATCCAATGTTGGGAAGGCTTCGAGGAAGGGAAAATAGAATCGGTCCAAGACCGTTTTAACCTGAGTTTGTTGGAGCATGACCTCACTGATCCAGATAGAGTAGGGATCGGAAGTATTTCGCCAGGGAAGATCGTGACGGCCGTTTGTTTTATACCAGTGCAGGAGTGCTTTTTGGAGAGTAAGTTTCATGTCAGGAGAGGAGTGATCTAAAATGTGTAATGAACACTTAATGACCCCTTGTCTTCTTGCAAAGAGGGTTCAATATGTTTTTTCACACTTAGTGTCGTATTAATTTTTTTCCCGATTCTACGTTTGGCAATGAGGTTAATGCTTTTATGCGGTTTAAGGGCAGGGTTTTGCTCTTTGCTTTGGGTATAGAGTGCTTTTACAGACGTATGCGAATTCTCAGAGTGGCCGATTCCGATGGAAGTGGTGTAGGGATTGATCAAAGGTAAGGAGGAATCTTGTCGTTCTTGCAAATACGAATAGCTTCCTTGAGTGAATAGATGATATTCGTCATTCAATCGGTATTGTGTTTCTAAGGAACTTGTATAGATGAGGGGGATACTCTCTTTTTCCGAGACAAAAAGATTTTCGGATACGACGGTGGTAAACGAATCGGACAAGTGTGTTGTATAGGCAAGGTTGAATCTTGCATCGCTCGTCGAAGCTAATGGATTGGTAAGATCATTTTTATACGATCCGATAATTTTTCCGTTGATTCCATTGCGTGCATAGTCGGCGACGATGGAGGCTTTTTCGGTTGAGCCGTTTTTCGTTAAAAAATAATTCATTGTCGTTGAACCTCCAAGCAAGGGGTCTAACTCGGTGTTATAGGTAAACGTTTGAATACACTTAGGATCACTTGAAGCTGATGAACTGCAAGGGCGCACTCCATCGGGTGACAAGGTATTGTCTAGATTAAGCCCATAGCATAGGGAATAACCGATCCAGAGAGGAAAGATAATAAGATAGGATTTGAACATCAGCCGCCAACGGTAGGCTGTAAGTACCAAAATGCGGCAATCAGTGCAATACCTAACAGGGCAATTTTAAAAACCCATTTCATGAGTTTCATATAGAGCATAAATAAAATAACAGCGATTAGTCCTGCTGAGCTCATCCCATAGCCGCTCATTAAAAAATCGATCATAAGTACTCCAACGTATATGAATTGCGCGATTATACCAAACCCGATGTTATAATGGCGTGATGCGAACCGTAGATACAATATCGTCTGATACCATAGAAATTAAAGGGTCAAAATTTATCGCTTTTTTGATGCCGATGGCATTATACTCGTCTCAGATGGAGCAGTTGCGTTCACTTCACCCGAAAGCGGTTCATTGGGTAAGTGCGTATCGGTACCTTAATGAATTCGATCAAATCGTCGAATACGCCGGAGATGACGGCGAACCCAAGGGGACATCCGGGAAACCGACATTAGCGGTCTTGCAAGGGCATGAACTGATTAATACCGCCGTGATCACCGTCCGTTATTTCGGAGGGACGAAGCTGGGTCCGGGAGGACTCGTACGAGCATACGTCGAAGCCGCCAATGCAGCGGTTGCGCGGGCGGATCAACGGATTTATGAGAAACCGTTGAGGGCACGTTTTTCCTGTAGCTATCCGGATGTTTCGATGATAGAGTATGGACTGAGTCAAAATGGTGTTCGAACGGTGGATAAAACATTCGGTGAAAAAGGAGCCGAATTTGTTGTGGAAGGGAGTGAAGAGAAACTTGCTAAATTGTTTGAGCAATTAGGTCGAGCCGTTATGCGATCGATTTAGACTTTACTCCATAGTTTTTCGTTTAACTTTAATTCTTCAATGATTCCGATCGTATGGCGAAGGGTATTAATGTATTCCATGGTCTGTTTGTAATCCAAAAGAGAGGTCAAGATCGCCGGTTCAAAAAGATCTTTACGGGTATCGATGGCAATGTGGATATGGTTATGAACAAATGAGATATACAGTGGATGAGAGAGCTTACGCTGAAAGTCCAATATCCGCTTCATCATTGAATGAGTCAGGATATAACGCGCTTCGATTCCGTCATTACCATAGACGACAAATTTTTTTTCAAATTCGGGATCATCAAGACGAATAAGCGGATCACGTGCTTTATTCATCGATTGCAACCATCCGCCAAGAAGCGAGCCGAATTGTTTCTGAGCTAGATCGGGGAGGATGATCGTACGGCTTTTGAAGTGTTTATTGAATTCCGCAATCAGAAAAAGACCGCGAAACAGCGTGTGCCATTGGGTGTGTCCTTTGGAATCACGCGTTTGGTACTCAGCATGCACATCGGAAAACTCTAAAGCAACATTGTCAATAGAGCCTTTAACATAGTCGTTTCCACGGTAGCGGTCGATGGAATGGGGGAAAAGTTTGGAATGTTCAAAGAGATACTGCGAAACCATAGATTCGGGATTGTAGAGGAGTTTAGCATCCACGGCTGCGATGAGAGGGGTGATAATGCGGAGTTTGAAATCACGTATGTACCCTTTGGTCATTGCACGATACACAACTAACGTCAGCGTACCAAAGACTCCGATCAGGACGAAAGTAAACGGATGAAACAGGCCAAAATCTTTTTGTATCCAAATGAGGAGCAAGATAAGACTGATGAGACCCATGGCTCCATACCACCTAAGGGAGGAGAGAATTCTTCGCCGTTCTTTTTCAAGCTCGCTCAGCGTGGGATAGAGTTCTTGATAATAAAAATCGGTTAGTTCAGAACTTGATTTCATCGACGAAACAGCGCGTTGACATCCATATTTTGGCGTTCGTTCGACGCGATTTCAAAAACTTCTTTACGGCTTAGTTTCATCCATGCCGCCATCAAATTGGTGGGGAACATTTCGATGGCATTATTGAGATCGGTGACCGCCTGATTGTAAGCACGACGGGCTGCTGAAATTTGCTCTTCGATCTCGTTAAGAGAACGTTGTAGATGCATGACGTTTTCGTTGGCTTTGAGCTCGGGATAGTTTTCCATGGCAACGGTAATGGAACCCAAAGCTGCCGTAAGTTTGGCATCGAACGCAATTTTTTGGGTGTCGCTGAGATTTGGTGTCATCGCCTGTGCTCGAAGCTCGGTTATTTTTTCTAAAATTGATTGTTCATGTTCCATGTAACGAGAAATTGACGCGACGAGGTTGGGGATGAGGTCAAAGCGTTTTTTTAAAACGGTATCGACTCCCGCTGAGATGTTATCTACTTCATTCTTTTTAGCGATTAATGAGTTGTACATTAAAATAGCGATAAAGGCGATGAGAGCGATGACGATGAGAGAGGTTGTCATGAATTATCCTTATAATTAATGTTACATTTTAAGGGAACTATTCTAAAAAAAATATTATTCTCCTTTTAATAGGAGGTGTGAAATGCAAATCAGTTCTTATACCTTTCAATCCCCATATCCTCAGCCTTTTCAGGTAGGGCGTCTAGATCCTTCAAGTAGGAAGGAAGATGAATCCCTAGGCAGTATCGAAGATCCCCAAAAAAAATTTCAGTTGAGTGAGGCAAAAGTATCACCGACAAAAGAGACGAAGATGAATGTTTCTGTGGCTGCTTTACTGGATGGAAATGCGCTCAATGGGGTTGCTGTATTTAAATCGTTGAGTACATCGATTCAGGGGCAAAAAGCCTATGCCGAGACTGCATCATAAGGATCTAAAAAGATATTAATACTAGGTTAATAGTTTCGTTTCCTCTCTATGATAAACTCCTTATGTCGATATAGTTAATGAAGGAGTGTTTATGAAATCTTTTCTTTATACCTTATTTTTTAGTGTTTACTTGGCTTTTCCTCTATTTGGTATGGGCGATGAACATCATGATCATGCAGTTCAAGCAGGTACCAATCTTCAGACCGTTCATGCATCTGGTACCGTTAAAATGATTGCCGAAAATCATGAAAGTGTTCGCATTTTTCATGATCCTATTGTTGAGCTCAAATGGCCGGCGATGAACATGCCATTTGAGGTGGCAGATCATGAATTGACCCATCCGCTGCATGTAGGGGATAAAGTCGATTTTGAGTTTATTCAAAAGGATGGGAAAAACATCATTGTCAGGATGAAAAAACAATGAAATATTGGATTGCCTTCTTATGTCTTATAAGTTTGGCAATACTCAATGCTGAGAATACTCCTGCATCTGCGAATACATCTGATGGGAAAACTGTTTATGTCCCGATAGCCAATCCTATACCTATGGATGATGAAGCACGTATTCAGCAGGAAGATCAGAATCAAACCAGACGTGGCGGTAAGACGTGAAATTGATATTTTCTGTTTTTGTACTAGCGATTTTTTTGTTATTCAGTGGATGTTCTACCCTGTCACAAGAAGAGGTTTTTAACGAGATCAAAAAAGAAACATCAGTCAAACAAAACAGTGATCTTATATGGATCAAAAATCATTCTGATGAAGAGGCGATTCATGAAAAAGTCGAACTCCTTCTTAAGGAACCGTTGATACAAGATAATGCGGTGCGAATCGCGTTGATTAATAACAGGGCTTTACAGCAGGTATATGAAGAAGTCGGGATTTCCCATAGCGATTTAGTGCAAGCTGGTTTGATGAGTAACCCTTTGCTTGGGTACAGTGTCGGACGTGGCGGTGGAAAAACGACGACTACGCTTAGTTTGGATATGGCATTTTTAGACCTTTTATGGATTCCTCTTCGACGTGAGCTAGGAACTATTTCTCTTGAACAGACCAAATATCGTGTCGGGGACGAAGTATTGAGAATGGCTCGTGATACCAAAAAAGCTTACTATGAAGCAAAAATTGCGGGAGAGCAGGTAGTCTTGTATCGAGGACTCTTACAATCATATGAAGTATCACTGCAACTGGCGGTTCGTCAATACACCGCGGGTAATCTTTCAAAACGCGATTATCTGAAGATGCAAGAGATATACGCACATGCTCGTGTTGAAGCCATAAGGTCCAATCATGCTAACGCTACGGCCAGAGAAACTTTAAACCGTTTATTGGGGCTTTCAGGAAAACAAACGGACTATATGATTGATACTCAAAAAACAAATCTTCCGACGACTTTCCTTGAAGAAAAGGGACTCGAACGACAAGCTATCTTACAACGGCTGGATATGGCTGCGATCATGAAAGAAGTCGATTATGCTGCAGCGGATGCCGGATTCACACAAAAAACTCGTTTTCTAAATGAAGCTGAAATCTCTTTGGAAAGCGAAAAATCTACGGATGAAAAGCGCTTTAACACATTTGGAATAAAAGTCCCTATTCCCATATTTGATATTGGACAAGGACGTTTAGGCATGGCTCAGGCACGTTACAATCAATCGCTGCATCATCTGTATGAAACCGCAGTCAATATCCGTTCGCAAGTTCGTGAACGGTATGCGGCATATCGATATGCATACGACATCGCCAAGGAATATGATGAGAGGATTATCAAGAGCAATCAGCAGATCTTGGAACAGACCCAGCTGTTTTATAACGGTATGTTGGACGGCATCTATGAGTTGCTCGAAGATCAACGAAAAACCGTAGAAGCAAAGATAGAAGGGCTACAGGCTATAGGAGAATATCAAAAAGCGTTAGCTGATCTGGAATATACGACAGGAGGGAAACTGTAATGGGGCATGACCGACGGGATTTTTTGGGTCTTGGAGCGGCATTGATCGCTTCATCTGTGTTAAGTGAAGCTTCCGGGCAATCCGTACATGAGTATCACGTTCACACTCCTGTTAAGCGTCAGTTGACACTCAATAATGATCCGAAAACAGTACTTTCTCCCGCTACGGTCATCACGTCAAAAGAGGGGAAAAATTACAATCCTGTCGTCACTCTCAATGGGTGGAGTCTCCCTTATGAGACGAAAGAGGGGGTAAAAGAGTTTCATCTGATTGCTGAACCGATCACTCGTGAATTTGCTCCAAGGATGGTGGTGAACTGCTGGGGCTATAATGGCACTTCCCCCGGACCTACCATCGAAGCGGTGGAGGGGGACAGGGTGCGGCTGATCGTGACCAATAAGCTCCCTGAACATACCACGATTCATTGGCACGGGTTGATCCTTCCTAACGGTATGGATGGGGTAGGTGGCTTGACACAGCCGCAGATTCAACCGGGGGAAACCTTTGTCTATGAATTTACTCTCCGTAAAAGCGGTACGTTTATGTATCACCCCCATGCCGATGAGATGGTACAGATGGCGATGGGGATGATGGGGATGTTCATCGTTCATCCACAAAAAACTTCTGAGCGTAAAGTGGATCGGGATTTTTGTTTTCTTTTGGCCAGTTATGATATCGCCCCCGGAACCTATACTCCAAACCCTTCAACGATGACAGAGTTTAACATCTGGAGTTTTAATAGCCGGGTTTTTCCGGGGATTGATACGATGAATGTTTGCCAAGGGGATCGTGTCCGTATCCGTGTCGGCAATTTGACGATGACGAATCATCCGATTCATCTTCACGGGCATGTGTTCGAAGTGACGGGTACCGATGGGGGTTGGGTACCCAAAAGTGCCCGATGGCCGGAGGTAACTGCCGATATCGGTGTAGGTCAGATGCGCGTCATAGAGTTTGTGGCAACCGAGGAGGGGGACTGGGCGTTTCATTGCCATAAATCGCATCATACGATGGGGCCTATGGGACACAGCATACCTAATATGATTGGGGTAAAACAAGACGATCTAACCGAAAAAATTAGCGATTTGATGCCTGAATACATGTACATGCCGATGGGTAAAAACGGTATGGCAGAGATGCAGGATATGGCCGAGATGGGGATGAAGCTACCGGAGAATACCTTGCCGATGATGAGTGGACAAGGACCGTTTGGCTCGATCGAGATGGGGGGGATGTTTACGGTACTCAAAGTCAGAAAGAATCAGAAAAAAGATGATTATTCGGATCCAGGCTGGTATGAACATCCATCTGGGAGTATAGCTCGAAAAATAGAGGAGAAATAAGAGGATGAAAATAATGTTGATAGTACTGATAAGCACCGTTATGACATGGGGTGCGGATATGAATACAAGTAAATCCAAAAAAGGGAAAAAAGTATATCCGCGAGGAATAATCCAAACGCATTAATACAAAGAGTAGAGTAAGTAAAAAAATAATGAGAAGAGATGGCGCAGCGGACGGGACTCGAACCCGCGACCCCCTGCGTGACAGGCAGGTATTCTAACCAACTGAACTACCGCTGCAGCGCCAAATAATGGTGGGAATTACAGGACTCGAACCTGTGACATCTACCTTGTAAGGGTAGCGCTCTACCAACTGAGCTAAACTCCCGAGAGTTTAAAAAAGAAAATCAAACAACATGGCGCAGCGGACGGGACTCGAACCCGCGACCCCCTGCGTGACAGGCAGGTATTCTAACCAACTGAACTACCGCTGCAGCGCCAAAGAATGGTGGGAATTACAGGACTCGAACCTGTGACATCTACCTTGTAAGGGTAGCGCTCTACCAACTGAGCTAAACTCCCGTGCTTTTTTTGAACAAGTGGCGACCCCTAAAGGATTTGAACCTCTGTTCCTACCATGAAGTGATAGTGTCCTTGGCCACTAGACGAAAGGGTCACTGAACTACATGTACTGGTGTCCCGTGATGGATTCGAACCATCGACCCCCTCATTAAAAGTGAGATGCTCTACCGGCTGAGCTAACGAGACCTCTTTCAATCATCAAAATAAGGACGATTGTGAGGGCGAAATTATAGGCAAAAGAAGTGCTTTTGTCAAGCTAAAATCCCTAATGGGCAAAAAACATCTCCCGATCGATGCCGATCAACATTTTGACCGCCATTAAAACACTTTGTTCTTGTATATACTGCCGGTCCCCTTCAAAATGAAATCGTTCAGTGTGCACGGTGTGTTGGGTTCTTGCACAGATATATACGGTCCCTACCGGTTTTGTATCGGTTCCGCCTGTCGGGCCGGCAATCCCGCTGATGGCCAGCGCGTAATCGGAAAAACTGACGTTCATCGCCCCCTCTGCCATCTGGTTGACCACTTCGGCACTGACGGCTCCATGCAGCTCAATGGAGTCTTCTTCTACCGCCAGCCAGTTAGCTTTGAGCGTATTGGAGTAGGTGACCAAAGAGCCGTCGTAGATGCTGGAAGCGCCGCTGTGCGACGTAAAAAAATGGGCAAGGGAGCCGCCGCTGCAGCTTTCGGCAAACGAAAGTTTTTTATTGTGCTTGCTGAGCCGCTCAATGATAAAGGCGGCAATGTTTCCGGCGGTGATCACTTTATGGTGCATCAGCCCCTTGGCCGAAGCGATGAACTGCGCAAGATTTCCATGGCGGCGGGTATGGATTTTCAGTTTAAGCCATCCTGCACACAGTTCGCTGAATTCGAGGCGGACATCGAAGGTTTGAGAAAGGGGTTCAAACAGTGTTTGGGCACTGGATATCTCTTCGTTGAAGATATGGATGATGGCAGGGCGCTGTTCTTCATCGATCAGGATCGGTGGAAGACTTTTCCCCTCATGCGCCAATATAACATTGATTTCGGAGTGGTTGTGAGTAAGAAGATAGCTTCCGTTTTCGAGGATACTCGCACGTGAGGGGATGAGCATCTGCTCTTTTAAAATTTGGTTATCGGCGGTTACGGTACTGAGGAGTTTTCCGACGATGGTAAATGTATTTTTGGTGGTGATAATGATCAGTTTGGATTCGTGTTTCAGCAATGCTTCGAGATGAAGAAAAAGCCCTTTGTCCGACTCGTCAAAATAGCTAATGGTGTCAATAGAGGGTATTTTTTCTCGAATCATGCGGAGAATGTAACGCTCATACGCCTCATTGATCGTTAAACGGTTACCGACAAAAATAATATCACGTGTCATGAGTTTTCCGAGAATAAATTTGGAGTAGTATAACATAGCTAGGAGCGTATGACAGCAAATTTTAATCCCCCTAAAGGTATAATGCAACACTTTTTACATGCTGATATCAAGGGATGAGATGGATTATAAAGAGACGCTTTTATTGCCACAAACCGAATTTCCGATGAGAGGAAATTTGGTCACTAACGAACCGCAGCGTTACGCTGCATGGATTGCTGCTGATGTTTACGGTAAGATGAAAGCCAATCGCAAGGGTGCACCGACTTTTACCCTGCATGACGGTCCTCCGTATGCGAACGGCCATACGCACATCGGCCATGCATTGAACAAAATTCTCAAAGACATCATCGTCAAATACCACTATTTCAACGGTAAGTCCGTCCGTTTTACGCCGGGATGGGATTGTCATGGTCTTCCGATTGAACAGCAGGTGGAGAAGAAGCTGGGCGGAAAACAGAAAAAAGAGGAACTCTCTACTGCCGAGGTGCGTAAACTCTGTCGTGAGCATGCGAGCGAATTTATCAATATCCAGCGTGAAGAGTTCAAAAAGCTTGGTGTCGTTGCGGATTGGGATAACCCCTATCTCACCATGGATTATAAATTCGAGGCCAATATCTACCGTACCCTCTGTGCAGTAGCGAAAAAAGGGCTTCTCATTGAGCGTTCCAAACCGGTCTACTGGAGCTGGGCGGAGCGTACCGCGCTTGCTGAAGCGGAAGTCGAGTACGAAGACAAAGAGGATTACTCGATCTATGTGGCATTTGAACTCAGCCATGAAGCCAAAGTCCGTACGGGGATCGAGGGGAACGCCGCGATCGTTATCTGGACGACAACCCCATGGACGCTTCCGGCTAACACCGGGATCTCTCTCAATCCGGATGAGATCTATGTTCGTACGGCGGATGGGTATATCGTCGCTGAAAAACGGTATGAAGCCTTGCTCGAAGAGGGGGTGTTCACCGGTGCCGTGGTTCAAAAAATTGAAGCCAAAAAGTTTGAAAATCTGTATGCTATCAACCCGTTGAATGGCCGCAGTTCCCACATCGTCTTGGGCGAGCATGTTTTGATGGACAACGGTTCGGGGTGTGTTCATACCGCACCGGGACACGGGGAAGACGATTACCGCATCGGGCTTCGCTACAACCTCGAAGTGATCATGCCGGTCGATGAAACCGGATGCTATGATCAGACGGTGATCCGCGAGAACCTTCTACCGGACGCTGAAGCGTTTGTCGGTATGCATATTTTCAAGGCAAATGAGCCGATCATCTCCCTGCTCGGGGACAAAGCGCTTAAAGTAAGCAAGTTTCGTCACTCCTATCCGCACTGCTGGAGAAGCCATACGCCTCTTATCTACCGTGCGACGAAGCAATGGTTCATCAGTGTCGACGGAACACCGGAGGGAGAAACAAAAACCCTACGTGAAATTGCGAAAGACGAAGTGGCGAAGACCGCGTTTTATCCTGAAACCGGCCATAACCGTCTTGGTAGCATGGTGGAAAACCGTCCTGACTGGTGTATTTCACGTCAGCGCGACTGGGGGGTTCCGATCGCATTCTTCCGTGTCAAGGCGACAGGTGAAGTGATCTTGGATGAAAAGACGCTCAATTTTATCGCAATGATTTTCGAGATGCACGGAACCGATGCGTGGTATTCGATGAGTATTGAGCAGCTTCTCTATCCGGGATGTCCGTACAAAGCGGATGAACTGGAAAAAGTAAGTGACATTCTCGATGTTTGGTTCGACAGCGGTTCGACATGGAACGCGGTACTTAAATCACGCAATTACGATGCGGGGACCTATCCGGCTGACCTATACATCGAGGGGAGCGACCAGCACCGTGGATGGTTTCAGTCATCTCTTTTCCTCAGTACGGCAGTGGAACATGTGGCACCGTATAAAGCGCTTCTAACGCACGGATTTACCGTGGATGAGAAGGGCGAAAAGATGTCCAAATCTAAAGGGAATGTTGTCGCTCCAGAAAAAGTGTTGAGTCAGTACGGAAGTGAAATACTCCGTCTTTGGGTCGCCATGAGCGATTATCAAGGGGATTTGAAAATTTCAGACAATATCCTCAAACAGACGGCAGAGCAGTATCGTAAACTGCGTAATACGTTCCGTATCATGCTGGCTAATCTCGATGGTCTAGAGACGATCGTCCCTTACAGCGAGATGGGTGAGATCGACCGTTGGATCGTTGCAAAGGCCAAAGAGGTATTTGACGAGACGCACCGCCTTTTCGGAGAATATAACTTTGTTCACGGGATGAGTGCGCTGAACTATTTCATCGTTAACGAGCTCAGCGGTGTCTATATCGATATCACCAAAGACCGCATGTACTGTGATGGTGCGGGTTCCGCACAGCGCCGCTCAAGCCAGAGTACGATGGCGATTATCGCCCGCTCGATGCTGGGGCTGATCGCTCCGATCCTCACTTATACCGCCGATGAGATTTTCGAACATGCTCCGGCGGTGATCAAAGGAGAAGCGAAAAATATTTTCGATATCACCTACGCATCGATTGAACCGGTCGAGAGTACCTGGAGTGAAGCGTATATGAAAGAGGTGCGTGAAAAGCTCAATGAGCTGGTCGATGGGATGAAAAAAGACAAGATCATTAAAAATACCCTTGAACTGGTTGTATCCACAACGGATCCGAAAGCGAAGAGCGTTTTGAAAACCGATGCCGAAGAGTATCTTGTGATCTCGAAATGGTGTGCGTGCGTCTTAAACGATGTTAAAGCAACTTTTGAGATCGAAGGGGAAACGTATAACATTGCTTTGGCAACCAAAGCCAAATGCCCGCGCTGTTGGAAATATCACAGCGTGAATGAAGAGACATTGTGTGAACGCTGTGCTGAGGTTGTTGCGTGAATTTTTCTCAGCCGGTACCGATGAGTTTTATCCTAGAAACCGTCGCCGTTATTGTTGCCGTGATCGCCATCGGCATTGTCATGGTTATTCAAGCAAAACGTAAAAAGGAACGTGTATGATCACTCTAAAAGAGGCACTAAAACTCTCTGCTCCAGAGATTTCAGCACTGAAAGAAGAGTTAAAAATCAAAATAGCCGCTTATCCGGAGCTGGGTGGCTATATCGATGTGGAAAATGTAGGTGAGGGGATTCCGATTGCCATTAAAGACAACATCCAAGTCAACGGCTGGTCGATTACGTCAGGTTCGAATATCCTGAAAGGATACATCGCTCCGTATAACGCGACGGTTATTGAGAAATTGTTAGCTAATGGTCTGAGTCCGTTTGGACGTACCAATATGGACGAGTTTGCGATGGGTTCGACGACGGAAAGCAGCTGCTATGGAAAAACACTGAACCCGCGTAACCATAACTGTGTACCGGGTGGAAGCTCGGGCGGCTCTGCGGCGGTAGTGGCGGCTGGGCTTGCGGTAGCGGCATTAGGCAGTGATACCGGCGGATCGATTCGCCAACCGGCCGCATTCTGCGGTATCGTCGGGATGAAGCCGACGTATGGCCGTGTAAGTCGTTATGGATTAGGAGCGTATGCGAGTTCACTCGATCAGATCGGACCGATGACGCAGAATGTCGAAGACGCGGCTATTTTGTACGATATGATTCAAGGATACGATCCGAAAGATTCGACGAGTGCCAATCGTGAAGACGGGAAGGTAAGCGATAAGCTTGATCCAAATGTCAAACTGACGATTGCTGTCATCCCGGATTATGTTAAAGATGCATCGGAAGAGGTACGTAAAGCTTACGACAAAGCGGTAGAAGCATTGAAGAACGCTGGGCACACCATCGTCGAGAAAAGCTTGATGGATCCGAAGTACGACATTTCGGCGTATTACATCACCGCGACAGCAGAAGCGACGACGAACCTTGCCCGCTATGATGGTATTCGATACGGAAACCGTGTGGAAGGGGATAACCTTAAAGACACGTATCTTAAGACCCGTTCACAGGGGTTCGGTCCCGAGGTTCAACGCCGTATTATGCTGGGTAATTTCGTTCTTTCATCTGGATATTACGATGCCTATTACGTCAAAGCGCAAAAAGTCAGGACGTTGATTCAAGCGGAGTATAATAAGGTTTTTGAAGAGGTCGATCTGATCCTGACGCCGGTCGCTCCACGCACCGCGTATGAATTTGGAAGTTTGAAAGATCCGCTGGAGATGTACTTGAGCGATATTTATACGATATCGGTGAACTTGGCAGGGCTTCCGGCGATCTCGATTCCGGTCGATACAGCGGATAACGGTATGCCGGTGGGTCTTCAGCTGATTGCCCGTGCGTATGCTGAACAAACTCTATTTAACGGGGCATTGAGCCTCGAAAACCAATTAAAAGGACTGTAAATGAATATTCGTAAACGCGCTCTTACCTTTGAAGACGTTCTGCTGGTTCCTAAGTATTCGGAAGTGTTGCCCAAAGAGGTAAGTCTTAAAACGATGTTGACCCGCAATATTCCGTTGAACATTCCGATGGTGTCTGCGGCGATGGATACGGTGACCGAATACCGTGCCGCGATCGCTATGGCACATCTAGGTGGGATCGGTATCATTCATAAGAATATGGATATCGAAACGCAGGTCAAGCAGGTCAAAAAAGTGAAAAAGTCAGAAAGCGGTATTATCATTGACCCGATTTATGTTCAACCCGATGCAACACTTGCCGATGCGGAAGAGTTGATGAACGAATACCGGATTTCAGGCGTACCCGTTGTCGATGGACATAACAAACTTTTAGGAATTTTGACGAACCGTGATATGCGTTTTGAAAAAGATCTCAAGAAAAAAGCGCATATGGTGATGACGCCGATGCCGCTCGTGACGGCAAAGGCAGGGATCACGTTGGACGAAGCAGAGCAGATCATGCACAAAAACAAGATCGAAAAATTGCCGATCATCGATGACAATGGCTTTTTAAAAGGGTTGATCACGATCAAAGATATCAAAAAACGGATCGAATATCCCCATGCGAACAAAGATGACTTCGGCCGTCTCCGTGTCGGTGCCGCGATCGGTGTCGGACAGCTGGATCGTGCAAAAGCATTGGTCGATGCGGGTGTTGACGTACTGGTACTCGATTCCGCGCATGGCCATTCCAAAGGGATTATCGATACGGTTAAAGCGATCAAAAAAGAGATGGTAGTTGATGTCATCGCCGGGAACGTCGCGACGGCAGAAGCAGCGGAAGCGTTGATTGCGGCGGGTGTTGACGGTGTGAAAGTCGGTATCGGACCGGGATCGATCTGTACGACCCGTATCGTAGCGGGTGTCGGTGTGCCTCAGATTTCGGCTATTGATGAGTGTGCTCAGGTTGGACGTAAACACGGTGTGCCGATTATCGCCGATGGCGGTATCCGTTATTCCGGTGACATTGCCAAAGCGCTTGCAGTTGGTGCGAGTGTGATTATGGCAGGATCTTTATTGGCAGGAACGGAAGAATCTCCAGGCGATACGATTATGTATCAAGGACGTCAGTATAAAGCATACCGTGGAATGGGGTCGATCGGTGCGATGACCAAGGGTTCAACCGATCGTTATTTCCAAGAAGGAACGGCTGCTGATAAATTGGTTCCTGAGGGGATTGAAGGGCGTGTTCCGTATCGAGGAACCATTGCAGCGGTTGTCCATCAGATGATGGGCGGACTCCGTGCATCGATGGGATATTGCGGCTCTGAAAACATTCAGATGTTTTGGGACAAAGCAGAGTTCGTCGAGATCACCAGTGCAGGATTGAAAGAGTCTCATGTGCACGATGTTATTATCACTCAAGAAGCACCAAATTACCACGTATAAGAGGGAAATCTATGCAATTACAAACTGAAGCACTTCATGCCGGATACGATAAAGATACCCAGAGTACGATGGCGGTTCCCATCTATCAAACGACCGCGTATGAATTTCGTGATGTGGAACATGCGGCCAATTTATTTGCCCTTAAAGAACTGGGGAATATTTATACCCGTTTGAACAACCCGACGACGGATGTATTTGAAAAACGGTTTGCTTCTCTTGAAGGGGGCGTGGCGGCATTGGCAACGTCGAGCGGTATGGCGGCTATTTTTTATGCGATTGCCAACGCAGCCGAAGCAGGGGATAATATCATCTGTGCCAAACAGCTTTATGGCGGATCATTGACACAGGCGGCTTACACGCTGAAACGTTTCGGCATCGAAGCCCGTTTTTTCAATGTCCATAACCCTGAAGAGATCGAAGCATTGATCGATGCTAAGACCAAAGTGATCTTTTTTGAATCGTTGACCAATCCGAGTATCGATGTCGCCGATATCGAAGCGATTACAACCATCGCGAAAAAGCATGGGATTTTGACCGTTGTCGATAACACGGTTGCGACTCCGGTGATCTGCCGTCCGTTTGAATCGGGTGTCGATATCGTGGTGCACAGTGCGAGTAAATATACGACGGGTCAGGGACTTGCGATCGGCGGTATCATCGTCGAGCGTCACGGACTGGTTGATATGCTCCGTGCAAACTCTCGCTATCCGCAGTTTAACGAAGCCGATGAGAGCTATCATGGGTTGGTCTATGTCGATGTACCGTTGCCTCCGTTTGTCTTGCGCGCGAGACTCTCTCTATTGCGTGATTTGGGTGCGGTCGTATCGCCGTTTAACTCATGGCTCTTTATTCAGGGCATTGAAACCTTAGCACTTCGTATGAAAGAGCACTCTCGAAACGCACTTGCGATAGCCGAATTCTTGGAATCGCATCCATCGGTTAAAAAAGTGAATTACCCAGGACTTAAAAGCAACTCTAACTATGCCAATGCACAGCGTTATTTCGAGAAGGGGATGGCGAGTGGATTGCTAAGCTTCGAAGTTGAGAGTTTTGATCAGGCGAAAAAGATCGTTGATGCAACCAACCTCTTTTCCCTTGTGGTTAACATCGGTGATTCCAAGTCCATTATTACCCATCCGGCTTCCACAACGCATCAGCAGTTGAGTGCTGAAGAGTTGGCGGCATGCGGTGTCCCTTCAGGGCTTATTCGCCTTAGTATCGGACTGGAAGATGCGAGCGATTTGATCGCTGATCTTATCCAAGCGCTAAATAAGTAAAGGGTGTTATGTTAAACCTGCAGATTCATAGCGAACATTTTACCAACCCGCTCTATTTGGAGAGTGGGCGTATTTTGGAACCGTATGATATTGTTTACGAGACCTATGGGGAGCTCAATGAGGCAAAAGACAATGTCATCGTCATCTGCCATGCCCTGACCGGTTCTCACCATGCTGCAGGGACGTATGAAGGGGATAATAAAGCCGGATGGTGGGATGGACTTATAGGGCAGGGAAAAGCGGTTGATACCGACCGTTTTTTCGTGATCTGTACGAATGTCATCGGAAGCTGTTTTGGCTCTACGGGACCGATGTCACTGCGCTATCCGTATAATGAAGCGTATCGTTATAAGTTTCCGGTTGTGACGATACTCGATATGGTCAAAGCACAGCGCATTTTATTTGATCGCTTAGGGATCCATGAAGTGCATGCGGTTATCGGCGGATCGATGGGGGGAATGCAGGCATTGGCATTTGGTGTGTTTTTCCCTAATTTTGCCAAAAAGATCATCTCCATGGCGGCCACGTCTAAAACACGAGACTGGGCGATCGCTTTTAATAAAGTAGCCCAAGAAGCGATCTTACGTGATCCGGAATTTAAAAACGGCTATTATGATCCGCAAGTGATCAGTGAAAACGGTCTGAGCGGAATGGCGATTGGACGGATGGCAGGGCACATCAGCTTTCTCTCTCATGAGTCGATGGATCGAAAGTTTAATCGTGAATATAAACGGACGGACGGATTGTTTGAACTGTTCGGTAAGTTTAACGTCGAGACGTATCTGGAATACAACGGCTATAATTTTACAAAATGGTTTGACCCGCTCTCCTATTTATACATCACGAAAGCGATCAATATCTATGATTTATCTCGCGGATTTGATACGTTGGAAGATGCTTTGGTACGGATTAATGCAGAGCTTTACCTCGTCGGTTTTGAAAAAGACCTTCTGTTTTTGCCTTCCGAAATGAAAGAGATATATGATATCATGCTTTCCATTGGTAAGGAAAAGGTTGATTACTTCCATGTGGCGAGCGATTATGGTCACGATGCCTTTTTGGTCGAGATTGATAAAATAGAGGATTATGTAAGGGATGCGTTATGTTAGAAGATCAAAGTTTTGAGACAAAAATCACTAAAGCCAAAGAAATTTTGGAAAAACTGATGGATCCCGCTTTAGCAATGAACGAAAGCGTCAAAGCGTATGAAGAGGGGATGAAAGAACTCAAAGCTGCCGAAGAGATGCTCGAAAAGGCGCAACTTCAGGTACAGATCATAAAAAATGGTGCCGCCGGCGAGGCTAACTGATGCGTTTGGCTATTCTTCAACTTCCTTCAATCGGTATGGGGAGCAACAAACTTGATAACTATGCCCGAGTCGCCCATCAAAAAGGGGTAAAACTAATTTTACTCGGCGAATATCTGCTCAACCCGTTTTTTAAAGAGCTTGTCCATACCCCTATTTCAATGATTGCAGAACAAAGCACCCACCAGATCGAGACGCTTAAAGCATTGGCGCAAAAGTATGAGTTAACCTTTGTCGCTCCGATTGTGACCGTTAGGAAAAAAGAGTGCACCAAAATGATTGCCAGAATTTCAGCTCGGAGTGTGTCGTATTATCCGCAGCAATTTTTGATTAATTACCCGCATTGGAATGAAGAGAAGTTTTTTAACAATCCGATCGAACCGGTCAAGCCTCCGATGATTTTTGGGCTAGGTGGATTTAAGTTTGCCGTAATGGGGGGATTTGAACTTCATTTTGATCCGTTGTGGGACGCAGTCAGTGCCAAAGGGGTGGACGTTGTATTGGTTCCAAGCGCTTCGACGTTTGATTCGCATAACCGGTGGCGGGAATTGGTTAAAGTGCGTGCGTTCACTCATAACTGCTATATTCTTCGTGCCAATCGCATCGGAGAATACAACGATGAAAAATATGCCTGGAAATTCTACGGTGACTCCATGCTGGTTTCGCCGGACGGCGAGATCGAGAGTGATTTGGGGAATACCGAAGAGCTGTTGATTATCGATTTGGATCGCAAACTATTAGCCGAAGCCCGAAAAGGGTGGGGATTCAAAGAAGCGCTTAAAAAACGGAGGAGAATGTTATGATGCACTATTTTCATCGTCAGGTTCAACTTTGGGGAGAAGAGACACAGCGTCAGCTTCAAGAGAAGAAGATTGCGATTATCGGAAGCGGAGGATTAGGTTCGTCGTTGGCATTTGCATTGGGTGCATCCGGTATCGGAGAGATCCATATGGTCGATTTTGATACGGTAAGTCTTCATAATATTCATCGCCAGATCCTTTTTAAAAGCGGTGACGAGGGAAAATATAAAGCCGATGTTGCAAGAGAAGTGATTGAAGCACGTTGTCCGTATGCCAAAGCCTATGCCCATATCGGACGGTTTGAAGATTTTTGTGCTGAAAATATCGATGTCGATCTGATCATCGATGCCACCGATAATCTTCCGACGCGCGGAGCGATCAATACCTATGCCAAATCGAAAAATCTTCCGTGGATCTACGGATCGGTAGAAGCGTTTAACGGTCAAGTCTGCTTTTTTGAGAACGCTTCGTTTAACGAGCTCTTTAAAATCACCCAAAAAACGCCCGCAGGGATCGCTGCACCGATTGTGATGCACATTGCTTCTTTGCAGGCCAATTTAGCGTTGAGGTATTTGGCGGGATTGAGTGTGCGTAAGGATATGCTTTATTATCTTTTTTTCAACGAAGAAGGGGAATTGGTAACCCAAAAATTTAATTTGCCGTCTGCAATGTAAAGCGTTACTAGAAACGTCTAAAATAGTTTATGGTTCGAGGCTATTTTGGAACTTTTTTTGTGTTTTTAATTTTACTTAGATTGATTAGGAATGGGTGAAGTAGAAAACTTTTGCACCGAAGTGCAAAAGGAAGTGCAATGCTAAAATTATTTAGCAGGTGCAGCTTCTGCAGCAGGTGCAGCAGCTTCAGTTGCAGCAGCAGCGTCAGCAGCAGGTGCAGCAGCTTCTTCAGTAGCAGCAGGTGCAGCAGCTTCTTCAGTAGCAGCAGGTGCAGCAGCTTCTTCAGCAACTGGTGCTTCAGTAGTAGCTTCAGTAGTAGCAGATTCGCTGCATCCGATGAACATTGCAGCTAGTAAAAGTGCAGATACGATTTTCAACATGTAAGACTCCTTAAGTAATGTGGCGGAATTATAGCACGATTCGCTATACCTTTGTCAAGAGGTTTTGCAATTTTTTGTAAATATTTTTTTCACCTTCTCATAGAATGCCCTTTTTATGGGTGTTTGCCTTTTATGTGTACGTGAGAATTTTGTACTATAATTCACGCAAATTTAATTCCGATAAGGTGATAAGTGTGAGATTCTCTTTTCTAAAGCGTTTAATGTTAGTGTCGTTGTTATTTACTTCGAGTGTGTATGCGATCAATCCGATTCCGGTACTCTGTTACCATCGTTGCGGAGCTGAAGTCACCGATTCCATGACCATCAAAACAAAAGCATTTGCCGAACAACTGGCGTGGTTAAAAACGAACGGTTATACTGTTATTCCATTGGAAACCGCTGCACAGTACTTAAACGGTAAGATTAAATCCATCCCGGCAAAGTCGATTGTCATTACGGCTGATGACGGCCATAAAAGTGTGTATAGCGAGATGGCACCTCTCATCAAGAAATACAAAGTGCCTGTGACCCTTTTTATCTATCCGAGTGCGATTTCGAATGCCAAATATGCTATGACATGGGAACAGTTGCGTGAATTGGAAGCGACAAAGCTCTTTCATGTTGAGTCTCATACCTATTGGCATCCGAATTTCAAACGTGAAAAAAAGATGCTCTCTCCTGAAGAGTATGAAAAATCGGTGCATGCCCAACTTTATAAATCCAAAGCGACATTAGAGAAAAAAATGGGTCATCCGATCAAATATTTGGCATGGCCGTTCGGCATCTATGACGATGATCTGCTTAAACGTGCCAAAGAAGCGGGGTATGAAATGGCGTTTAGCATCGATCACCATCATGCCAAAGCGTCTGAACCATTGATGGCGAAATCACGTTATATGATTATCGATGCGTATAATTTGAAGCGTTTTGAAGCGATCAGCAGCGGGAAAGAGGATAAGTAAAAAACCGCTATAATATGAGGCATATAATCTCATATTAAAGACCGACCTTTGCAGTTTGAACCGTATCCATTTGAAAAACTAAACACCTTGTTGGATGGGATCACCCCCAATGCCAAGTATTCTCCGATCGCTTTGACCATCGGAGAACCTCAGTTTGAAACCCCTGCATTTATCCAAAAGTCCCTTGCCAAGCATTCTGAAGAACTGCGCCGTTATCCGAAAACCGCCGGTGAAGCGTATCTGAATGAAGCGATGCGGACGTTCGTCAAACGACGATTTAATGTCGAGCTCAAAAGTACTGAGCTGATCAGTGCGTTTGGTACTCGTGAAGTGTTGTTTAACTTCCCACAGTTCTACCTCTTTGACAAACCCTCTCCGGTGATGGCCTATACCAACCCGTTTTATCAGATTTATGAAGGAGCGGCGATCGCATCGCGTGCCAAGGTCATCCATCTGAACCTGACCGAGCAAAACGGTTTCAAACCACTCATCAATGAAGCGGAATTGGCGAAGTGTGATCTGGTCATTTTGAATTTTCCGAATAATCCGACCGCTTCGGTGCTGAGTGTCGAAGAACTTGGCGAATGGGTGAAGCTAGCGCTTAAACATAATTTTTGTCTGATCAACGATGAGTGCTACAGCGAGATCTATACGGCTCAAAAAGTCCCTTCGCTGCTCGAAGCATCAGTGCATGTGGGCAATACGTCGTTTAAAAACGTCCTTGTGATCAATTCGATCTCCAAGCGCTCTTCAGCACCGGGATTGCGCAGCGGCTTTATCGCCGGAGATGCGGAAATTTTAAAAGGATACGCGCAGTACCGCACCTATGTGGGGTGCGCTTCTCCCCTTCCACTTCAGGCAGCTGCAGCGATGGCGTGGGGAGATGACCGCCATGTCGATGCGGCGCGCGCCGTCTATGCGCAAAACTTTAAAGCGGCGCAGGAAATTCTGGGGATCAAGACGTCTGATGCGACCTTTTATGTGTGGTTGAAAGTCGACAACGTGCTGGAGTTTACCCAACGGCTCTATCGCGACTACAATGTGAAAGTACTGCCGGGAGAATTCTTGGCACGGGAGAACAGTGCGGGAGAAAACCCGGGGATCGGGTATATCCGCATCGCTCTCGTCGAAGAGACGGCAAGAACGATCGAAGCATTGAACCGCTTGAAGGAGGCATTGAATGGATGAGTTGAAAGAGAAAATTTTCAAAGCGCAGAGCGAGGGGGATATCGCTTCGCTGTACGTTTTGGAAGCGGAAGCTCAGGAGACGTTTGATGAAGATACGTTGATGGCGTTTTATGCAAATATTCTTGATCTGGCGCTGGAACGATTGACGACTGCGTTGGAAAACTTTGAAAAACTCGACATGAACGAAGTGCAGGATTTTGCCACCCTTCGGGCGTTGTATGAGTATGCGATCGAACATCACAGTGCGGGATCGACCCATGATGCGAGTGCATTGTTCGAAGTGCTCGGAGGGCTGAGCAACGATGAGGCGTTTGGCGAAGCGATGAAAGTGCACCGCGCGGCATGCGATGCGAAGATTGATTTTGAGACCTTTATCGATGAGTATGTCGATATGGATTCAGTCCAAGAGGGCGGGAAATTTTATATCAGTTATTTCAAGAAGGACATTGGGGCATGAAAATTCATTTTATCGGAATCGGCGGGATCGGTATCTCTGGACTGGCAAAATACATGCGTTTCAGCGGCCATGAGGTGAGTGGATCGGATATGAAGGAGACGCATATCACTGAATTACTCCGTAAGCGGGGGATAACGGTGCATATCGGACACGATGCGGCAAACATCCCTGAAGAGTGTGAACTGGTGATCCACTCGGCGATCATCAAGCCGACCAATTCTGAAATCGTGGAAGCACATCGTCGCGGGATCGAAGTACTTCACCGCCGCGATGCACTGCTCCGCATCTTGAACGAGAAAAAAGTGTATGCCGTCTGCGGTGCGCACGGGAAGAGTACCACAACCGCGATCTTGGCGTCGATTATGGACGGCAGTGCGATCATCGGGGCGGAATCCAAAGGATTCGGCTCCAACGTGCGATACGATGGCAGTACCGATGTCATGCTCTTCGAAGCGGATGAGAGTGATGGAAGTTTTCTCAACTCCAATCCGTATTGTTCGATCGTCACCAATGCCGAACCGGAACACATGGAGTATTACAACTATAACATCGACGAATTTCACAACGCGTATCGCCGTTTTATCGAGATGGGAAGCGTACGGGTGATCAATGCCGAAGATCCGTTTATGGCGACGCTTACGTGTGACGCCCTTCGCCTCTACCCAAGCCAGGATATTACGAACATCACTTATACACTCATCGACGATGAACCATACACCCGTTTCCATCTCAAAGGGTTCGGCGAGTTTGAAGTATGGGGGTTTGGCGAACACATTGCGATGGATGCTTCACTCGCGATCATCGCGGCCGCACAGACGATGAGCATTACGTCGATCCGCGCGCACCTGCTCAATTTCCGAGGGATTAAAAAACGGTTTGATGTGGTGTTCAAGGGCTCTGACTGCGTCATCATCGACGATTATGCCCACCATCCGACCGAGATCAAAGCGACGATGGAATCGATCGTCACCTATACAAAGCTCAAACAGCTCGATCGGATCGTAGCGATCTGGCAGCCGCATAAGTATTCTCGCACCATCGATAATCTCGATGCATTTGTGGAGTGTTTCGAAGGGGTGGATGATCTGATCATCCTTCCGGTCTGGGCGGCGAGCGAAGAGCCGCGCGAGATCGATTTCAAAGGGCGGTTCGCACGCTATAACCTGACATTGGCCGATAAGCTCCATCGTCAGGGAGACACCATCGAGGTGATCATCGGCGATGAGGTCGTCAAAACTTATGCAAATGATTTGATCGTCGGATTCGGAGCAGGAGACCTGACCTATCAGCTTCGAGGAGTAAAGTAAGCGATGGGATACTTACTTTGGTTCGGTATTGTCGTACTGGCGTTTGTTCTGATGCACTACTTCACCGCACTGAGCGGAAAGCAAAAAGGGATGATCTCTTTGCTGTTATTCGTAGTGATCGCCAATGCGATCATTTTTAACGTATTAAACGATCTGGAGAGCAAGCATATTGCCCAAATGGAGTTGAAATATCACAACGGTGAAACGATCCAATGCAACGGGGTTTCGATTACCTCCAAAGAGTTTAGCTACAGTGTGGGGACACAGAGTTTTATCGGCAATAAAGAGTCACGCTATGCGCAGCAGATCTTCAGCGCCAACGAGTGTCGATGAGTCATCTGTCCGCCAATCTGGCTGAGCTGTTTGGCAAACTCGACCTTTTAAGCCATATCCATTCGCTCGAACATTTCTTCTCCCGTGCTCAGAATGTCGCGATTCCTGGAGATCAGGAGCGCCATTACCGCTATATCCAAGCACTCGATGCACTGGAGTTTAAAGCCCCTCCCAAAAGTATCGGTTTTGAGACGATCATTAACCACCTGAAAAAGCAGGGGGTGCTGCGGTTTGAAGATATCTTCGAACTGCTGAAAATCGTCCGCTATTTTCGTCTGATGCGAAACGGCGAGTTTGGCGGCATCATCGGGGAGTGGATGGATTCGATTCAAGTCCCCGAAGCGTTTGGCGAGATCGAGGAATATTTCGACCACGAGGGGAACTTCATCGAGTCCAAAGACGAAGAGCTCTATACTATCGCACAGCGGATCAAGGCGATCAAACACGACATTGCCGATTCGATGAAACGGCTGCTTCATACCCAAAAACTTGCTTCGTATCTCGTCGATACCCAGATCCACTATATCAACGACGAAGAGACGCTTCTGGTGCGTGGCGGGTTTAACCATATCCTCAAAGGCTCCATCGTCGGACGGACGGGGGCGGGGTTTTTCTACGTCGTCCCCGATGCGATCCTCAAATCCAAAGAGCAGCTGCGAAACGTCATTCAGGACCGCGATGCGGCGCTCTATGCGTACGCGAAAAAGTTCAGCGCCAAACTTGCCAATCTCGTCCCGTTCATTGGGTTTATCGACCGGGAGTTCGATCGCTATGACCATTACCAGTCACGGGTACTGTTTGCCAGAGCGCATGATTATGCGATCCTCAAACCACAAAGTAACAACGATGTGGTGATCGAAGAGTTTTCCCATCCCGCACTCCATAAGCCCAGAGCGATCAGCGTCGATTTTCGCTCGAACCTTCTGATGATCACCGGAGTCAATGCCGGAGGGAAGACGATGCTCCTTAAATCGCTCCTCTCAGCCAGCCTAATGGCTAAATACCTGATCCCGATGAAGATCAATGCGGCCAAATCGAAGATTGGCAGTTTCAAGCGGATCGAAGCGGTCATCGATGATCCGCAGAGCGTGAGCAATGACATCTCGACGTTTGCCGGGCGGATGGTGCAGTTCAGCAACCTTTTCGAGCATAAAAGCGCACTTGTCGGGGTGGATGAGATCGAACTGGGGACCGACAGCGATGAGGCGGCGGCACTCTTTGCCATCGTCCTCGATGAACTGATCAAACGGGGTCAGAAGATCATCGTTACCACCCACCATAAACGGCTTGCGGCACTGATGGCCGATCGTGACGACGTGGAGCTGATGGCAGCACTCTATGATGAAGAGCGGCGGCTTCCGACCTATGAATTCTTGCAAGGGGTGATTGGGAAGAGCTACGCGTTCGAGACGGCGGCGCGATACGGTATCCAGAGCAATATCATCACGAGGGCTAAGAGCCTCTATGGGGAAAACCATGAGAAACTGAGCGTTCTGATCGAGCGGGGGAGCGAACTGGAACGCGATCTTAAGCGCAAGAACCGAGAAGTCGATGAGAAACTCGAAGCGCTGAGCGCGCAAGAACGTGAGCTCAAAGAGGCGCGTGAAAACCTGCGAGCTGAACTCGACAAAGAGAAAGCCAAACTCCGCGCAGGGTATGACGAAGCGATCCGTGAGGCGAAAGAAGCGGCGAAGGGGATGGACATGGCGGCCATCCACCGTCAGCTCAACAAGGCACAGGCGAAACTGCCGAAGGTGGAAGTCCCTAAAATCGCCGATGCCGAGCCGATCAGTTACGAAGTGGGGCAGGCGGTGAAATACCGCCATCAACGCGGTACTATCGTGAGCCTTGGGGTGAAAGAGGCGATGATCGAGGTAGAGGGGATGAGGTTGCGGGTAAAACTGAGCGATCTCAAACCGAGCGGAAATCTCCCGAAAAAACCGAAAGTGACCGTCACCTCCCAAGTGGAGCAAAAGAGCGGTCTGAAACTCGATCTGCATGGTCTGAGAGCTGAAGAGGCGTGTGAGAAGATGGATAAGTTCCTCTCCGATGCCCTCTTGCAAGGATTTGATGAAGTGATCATCTATCATGGGATCGGGACGGGGAAACTATCGTATGCGGTCAAAGAGTTTTTGAAAATCCATCCGAGAGTCAAAGAGTTCACCGATGCTCCTCAGCATCTTGGGGGATTTGGGGCGAAGATCGTTCGTTTATAGGAGGTATAATGAGAAAATGTCCTAATTGTAATGAAAAAACGATTCCTGAAAAATGGGTATTACTTGGAAAAGCAAACGGTCAAAAAGGACGTTGCTATCAGTGTGAGAATTGTAACACCAAGATTAAAAAAACAAGAATATTTGGATTTTTAGAGGATATTTTATTCTCTGATATAGGATTAATTTTAATTGGATTAGGTCTAATAGCCGGATTTTCAACGATTTTTGATTCGTTTTTTGTAACTTTGATTCTATCTATAATGACAATAGTATGTTTAAATGTGCTAATTAATTTTTTTACTGTTTTGAATATTGCTGATGAATCCTATTGTCGAGGTGATATGAGTAGAATAGGGGCTTTTTTTGGATTAATTGCGATGTTCAGCATTATTTCATACATGATTTATTTTTTTATAATACAACCAATTATTAAATAATTTGTTTCTCGTTCCCACTCTCCTGAGTGGGAATGCAGACTCCCATCTGAGTAAACATCTTTGTACTTTTCTATTTAGCTAGAAAAGTACCAAAAGAACATACTGCAATCCAAAAACGCTCGTTCTTCTCAGCACTTCTGCCTTCAGAACGGCTCTTGGTATTGGATTGCGGGTGCTCAAAGAAAAGGATATGTCATTTTTGTGTATAATATTCCGTAAGATCATACGGGAGATTTTCATGGTAGCCTATAAATCCAACGAACTGATGAGTTCGACCGATGTCGCGAAAAACTTCGGAGCAGTACTCTCCAAACTTGCCAACCACGAAGTGGATAAGATTTGTGTACTGCGAAACAACAAACCCGAAGCAGTAGTCCTTAGCGCACTCGAATATGAACAGCTTCGTGATTATCGATATTGGAATACAATGAGCGAACAAGAATACCTTACAAAAGCGCATGACGGGACCGACAGCGCACGAGCCTATACGATTGAAGAGGTAGATAGTTATCTTGAGCGGATTATCGACTCGAATGAAGGTTGAGCTTCTTCCCTCTTTTATTGCCAAATTGCAATTTGTCTTGGAAAGAATCGCCGAGGATAAGAAAAGTGCGGCACATGCGTTTCGTCGAGAGATTTTGCGCGAATGCCAAAGTCTGAGCGAGTTTCCTTACCGATGCCGGCGCTCGATTCATTATAACGATGACACGATCCGAGATTTGGTTTTCAAAGGATGGATTGTGATTTATAAGATCACCGATGAGAGTATAAAAGTATTCGCACTGACAAAATATGAAGATTACAAAGATGAGATTGAGCAATAAATGGTAATATTCCGATAATCAAATAAAAAGAGCAACAATGCATACTTTCCAAATCGCACCGTCCGTACTGGACAACTACAGAACCGGCAAACTAACGGATGAACGTATCAAGTCTCTGATCGCACAAGCCAATGAACAGCTCGAAGAGATCGCTCAAAACACTGCAGTGTATGAGAAGTTTCTCAAAGAGGTAGATGCCCCTGAGAAGATCAACAACATTGTCCTATGGATGCTACTGATGTCGAATGAAGATATCGTAGAAGAGTACATCGACGAGTTTGGTAAAAAATACCGCGAGATGATCCCGGTGAGCGATCTGGCAGACTTGCTGGTCCACGCGGTGCATCTTAAAAAACTGCAAAACATCGACTTAGAGGGGTTTGATTATTTCCTTGATTATCAAGACAGCGGGAAAGACGAGATGGATCAGTACGCGTTTATGAACGTCTTGCTTTATACCCAAAGGGCTAAAGAAGCTCCGATGGAGTTTTAAGGCATTAATGCCTTACGACGAACAGCTGACATGGGATATGCCGGCGACGTCGAAATAGTGGGAAGGTTTTTCCCGATAGTATTTCTCTTCTACTTCATGTGACTGCTCATCGTAGGGGTGGGTCATGATCTCTTGCAATTCGTGGATCAGCGTATAATCGCCTCTTTCTGCCTGCTGATAGGCAGGGACGAGGAACCATTCTCGAAGCGTGTATTTCGGATTGATCCGTTTCATCTTCTCTGAGAGTTCTGCGCGCTCTTCCGGCGTCGTGGCATCAATGCGTGAACGCCATTTCTCCAGCCATTCGCTCCATCGTTTGAGCAGCTCTTCATCCAAAAAGGTCTCTTCATAGAAGCTCTTGACGAGCGGGCTGATCTCCTCAGGGATGTGGGAGAGTTCACGGAAGAAGATGGTGTAATCGACACGGGTCTGGAGCATCAGGACGATAAGCTCTTTGAACAGTTCGGTATCGAAAGCCTTTAGCCCCAGTTTTTCTGCCCACATCGCATCCATCTTCTGACCCATCTCTTTGGCAAAGCTTTGTCGGATCGCATCAAGCTGAGCGGCGACATCGGGATTCGATGCTACCAGCACTTTGAGCGCTGAATAGAGCATATGGAAGTTTCGCTCTGCCGCCTGAGGCTGGTTGAAAAATGAGAAGTGGACTCCGCCGCCCGTCCATGGCTGATATTTCGGGTCAAAGATATCGATAAAGCCAAACGGACCGTAATCGAGGGTAAAACCGCCGACGGCCGTGTTATCGCTGTTGAAGTTCCCCTGGCAGTAGCCTACACGGATCCAGTTGGCCACCAGCGAGGTGAGGCGGTTGCGGAAGTGGATGGCGAGGAGGAGCACTTTTTCTTCCAGCGGCAGATGTGGCTCGATCACGTCGCTGTATTCGCGCTCACACGCGTGCAGGACGATCTGCTCTAGTTCTTCCATCGCTTTGGAGTGTTCGTGCTTTCGTGCGCGGCGGCCAAAGAGCTCGATCTGACCGACGCGAAGGAACGACGGAGCGACACGCGTGGTGATCGCAACATCCTCTTCGATCATCACTTCGGGGTCTCGTGAGTAGGAGCCTTGGTAAAACCATGGGCGTCTCACTTTTTCGGTTTTGGAGGTGTAGAGGGTGAGTGAGCGTGAGGTCGGTACGCCCAGCGCGTACATGTGCTCTTGCGCCAAAAACTCCCGGATGCTTGAGCGCAGTACGGCCCGTCCGTCTGCCCCACGGCAGTACGGGGTTCTTCCTCCCCCTTTGAGCTGCATTTCCCACCGTTTGCCGTTGATATTCGCTTCCAAGATAGATACGGCGCGGCCGTCTCCATAGCCGTTCCCCGTTTGGAATGGGCACTGGTTATAGTACTCGGTGCCATAGATGGAGAGGGCATATCCGGTCGCCCAGCCCTGACGCCGAAGAGGCTGAGGCAGCTGCGACGCATCGCCGGAGAACATCTTCATGAAATCCTCCGAGGTGGCAAGGGCATCGTCGAAGCCGAGTTCTTTGAAAAACGTTTTGCTGTGTGCGATGTAGTGCGGCTCTTTGATCGGGGTGGGAATTACGGGGACATAGTGGCCCGAGAAGACTTGACGGGGAGAATGGTCGATGCCATCACGTGTCGCATCCGGATCAGGTGTTAGAGCATTGAGGAGCGAGTAATCGGCTAAATTGGCTAGATCATTCAGGGTTTTTATAGTGGCAGAAGACTCACTCATGGTGTTTACCTCAATCATTTTTTTCATATTGAAAGGAATTATATAGGTGGAAGGTCAAACAAGAGATAGAAAAAGAATCTAATTTTTTTCTGCAAGAATTAGACGATCCAATGGCGGATCGGAATCCTGTTTCGAATGCGATAGCGCAACAGCGGGTACACCACCAACGAGGCTCCGATGGTCATATACACAGGGAGCAGCAGACTCTCCAGTGTATAGGTTTCGATTCCGAAAACGGCGGTGAATGATCCCAGAAAAAAGCAGATCCATGCCATCGGTGCTTCCTCTTCGGGAGATTTCAGAACAAAACGAAGTGTCGGCAGAAGGGCAAAAAAATCGGCGATGATCGCGATGACGGTGGGCAATACGCCTGAGCTGTCTCGAAAAATAAGCCAAATTCCAATGGCAAAGAGCCCGATGAATAGAGAGAACTTCTCCAGACGGTCGGGTATAAAATATTCCCCTTTGAAGAGCGTCAAGATAAAAATAAGTGTCGGATTGACCCAAAAAATGACGGTGAGCATTTTGGTCACTTCATCAGCGCTCTCGGGGGTGATCAGCCAAAAAGCAAATCCGATGACACTCCAGATAAACCAGGAAATGCGGTTAGGCTTGACGGTACCTCGAAATATACTGATCGTATAAGGGAGAATCGAAATAGCCAGAATGAATTGGGCCAAGAGACCGAGGTAGTAGGGGGTTGTCATTCACTAATCCTTTGGGGCGTATTATAGTGATATTTCCTCCGATTAATGTAGCAGCAGTATAATTCGTTAACGGATGTCAGTAAAAAAAGTATTGGATACACAGGAGTTTAGATATGAAAAAAGTATTTATTTTAAGCGGTGCTGGGATCAGTGCCGAGAGTGGTATCCGTACCTTTAGAGATGCAAACGGCCTGTGGGAAGAGTATGACGTGATGGATGTCTGCTCGGTCGAGGGATTCGAGCGTAATCCGAAGCTGGTGGGGGACTTTTACGATGCCCGCCGCCGTGATCTTCAAGACAAAGTCCCCAATGCCGCGCATGAGATGGTCGCGCGTCTGAAGCGAAAATATCGGAATCAGATCGATGTATTGACACAGAATGTCGATGATATGTTCGAGCGTGCGGGGTGTCTTGATGTGGTTCATTTGCACGGTACGCTGACCGATTTGCGCTGTGAAGACTGCGGCAAGGTATTCGCTATCGGATACGATACTCAGGAAGGTGCGATCTGCCCGGCATGTGAGAGTGATCGTATCCGTCATAATGTCGTAATGTTTGGCGAATCGGCGCCTATGTATGAGAAGCTTTACCGCGCGGTGGACGAGTGCGATATGTTCGTTGTTATCGGGACGAGCGGTCAGGTGATCAATGTCGCATGGTGTGCTAAATGGTTTGATGTCTCGATATTGAACAACTTTGATCCCGACCCGTCGCTCGATCACCATTTCAAAACGCTCTATATTGAAAAAGCGACGACAGCGGCACCGAAGATCGAAGCGGACATTGAGAACTTTTTAGCAGAAGCATAAGAATGACCCACACCGAATATCAAACTGCTGTCGAACAGCTCAAAAAATACTCCTACCACTACTATGTTCTCGATGATCCGATCACGACGGATGAGGAATACGATATCCTTTATCACAAAGTGGTAGCTTATGAAAATGAACATCCTGAGCATATTCTCGCAGATTCTCCGACCCAGCGGGTGGGGGACATACCGCAGGATAAATTTGACAAGGCGCAGCATCTTAGCCGTATGTGGAGCCTCGAAGACCTCTTTAACCGTGAAGAACTCGATACATGGGTGAACCGCATCACGAAGGTGTATGGGGATGTCCGTTTTTACTGTGAGCCGAAGTTCGATGGGGCGAGTTTGAATCTGATCTATGACAAAGGTGTATTGGCACAGGCGATCACTCGCGGAGATGGCGTCGAGGGGGAAGATGTCACCCAAAATGCCAAGACGATTCAGTCGATTCCTCTAAGCATCGGTTATGCGGGACGGATCGAGATTCGTGGGGAAGTGGTGATTTTCAAGGAAGATTTTGAGAAGATCAATGAAGACCGACTAAAAGCGGGTGAATCGCTCTTCGCCAACCCGCGTAATGCGGCAGCGGGGAGTCTGCGGCAGCTTGATACCCGTATTACCGCATCCCGCCGTCTGGTCTTTATGCCCTATGGAATTGGGTCGAATACGCTCGAGATCAAAAACCTCTCAGAGCGGATGGAGTGGGTCTATACTCTGGGATTTCGAAATCCTCACATGACAAGAATCTGTGAAAATGCCGATGCCATCGAAGCGTTTTATCATGAGATGCGTGTTGAGCGCGATAACTTTTCGATGCTGCTCGATGGGATGGTAATCAAGGTCGATTCCATTGCGGTACAGGATGAACTCGGCTATACGGTCAAAAATCCTCGTTGGGCCGCAGCCTATAAGTTCCCCGCGATCGAGAAACTCACTACGCTTAAAGAGGTGATCATGCAAGTAGGGCGCAGCGGTGTCGTCACACCCGTCGCGATCGTCGAGCCGGTCGATATCGAGGGGGTGACAGTTGAGCGCTCGACACTGCATAATTTTGATGAGATAGAGCGTAAAGACATCCGCATCGGAGACAAGGTGATCATTCTGCGCAGCGGCGATGTCATCCCAAAAATCGTCAAAGTCATTGCCTCGGAACGTACCGGAAACGAGCAAGTGATACCGCGTCCACATCATTGTCCGGTGTGCAGTTCGGAGCTTTTGGATGAGGGGGCACTCATTAAATGCCAAAATATGGGATGTGAAGCGCGGGTGGTGAATTCCATCATCTATTTTGCTTCCAAACAGTGTCTTAATATCGACGGTTTAGGGGAAAAGATCGTCGAAGCACTACATAGTGCGGGATTGGTGCATGAGGTGAGCGATCTTTTCAGCCTCACGATGGATCAGCTTCTCTCTCTTGAAGGGTTTAAAGAGAAAAAAGCGCAAAATCTTATCACCGCCATTGAAAATGCCAAAGGGTGCGACTGCTGGCGTTTTATCAACGCACTTGGGATCGAGCACATCGGCGAAGTGGCGTCGAAAACCCTCTGTAATATGTTTGGTACAGCCTTCGATACGGCCAGCCGTGAGGAGATCATCGCCCTCGAAGGGTTCGGAGGCGAGATGGTCGAATCGATCCTCGAATTCGTCCGTGTTAACAGCGATAAGATCGTCCAACTTCGCTCGATCCTTAATCCGATCGTTCCGGTAAAGATCGAAGCTGCGGAAAATCCGTTTAAGGGGAAGACGGTCGTCGTGACGGGATCAATGTCGGTGCCACGCGATGTGATCAAAGTAATGCTCGAAAGTCTGGGGGCAAAGGTTGCTTCATCGGTTTCTAAAAAGACCGATTTCGTGGTGTATGGCGAAGATGCGGGAAGTAAATACGATAAAGCGGTAGAGCTGGGTGTGCCGTTGCTCACTGAGCGTGAATTTAGAGAAAACATTGAAGGTATAGTATGAGATTGGACAGCGCATTGGTCGAACGGGGCTTGGTGGAGAGCCGTAATAAGGCTCAGCAGCTGATCAAAGACAAAGCGGTCAGCGTGGACGGCAAAATCATCGACAAAGTGTCGTTCGATGTCAATGATGAGATGGGTATTGAGATCGCTGATACCGATATTTACGTCAGCCGCGCCGCGATCAAGCTCAAGGGATTTTTACCCTATACGGAGTGGGATCTGAAAGGGCTGAATGCCCTTGATATCGGCTCATCGACCGGAGGATTTACTCAAGTGCTGCTCGAAAACGGTGTTCAACGCGTCACCTGTGTCGATGTGGGAAGCGATCAGCTTCATCCATCACTACGTAATGATGAGCGGGTAAAAGTACATGAAAACACCGATATCCGTGAATTTAAAGCCGATAAGCCCTATGATATTGTCGTCTGTGATGTTGCCTTTATCCCTTTGGAACTCATACTTGATTCGATTGATACGCTTGCCGCGTCCAAGATCGTCCTCCTCTTCAAACCCCAGTTTCAGGTCGGACGGGAAGTGAAACGGGACAAAAACGGGGTAGTCAAAGACGATAAAGCGGTGGGAAAAGCGATGATCCGATTTGAGGATATGTGTACTCTCAAAGGGTGGAAAATGGTGGCTAAAGAGGTCGCCCATATCGCCGGAAAAGAGGGAAATCAGGAGGTGTGCTATGGCTTTCTCAAAAGTTGAAGCGATCGCCATCGGCGGATTTGACGGGATGCACGTGGGGCATCAGCAGCTTTTTAAAGAGTTGGGAGAACATGGGGCGATCGTCGTCATCGAAACCGGATTTGCAAACCTTACTCCGGGAAGTGCGCGCGAACATTACACGACGTACCCGATTAAGTACTATCCCCTCGATGACATCCGCCATCTCGATGGTGAAGGGTTTATGGATCTGCTTCGTGAGCAATTTCCCGCCTTGCGCAAGATTGTGGTGGGGTATGATTTTCATTTCGGAAAAAACCGTTGTTACTCCCATGAAGATTTAAAAACCCTTTTTTCGGGTGAAGTCGTGGTGGTCGATCAAGTGAGTATTGATAATGATTCGGTTCATTCGCATAAAATACGGGCAAAAATCCAGATCGGCGATGTGGAAGGGGCAAACCGCTTTTTAGGGCATAACCATACGATCAAAGGGAATGTGGTGAAGGGACAGGGGATCGGCAAAACCGATCTTGTTCCGACGATCAATCTTGATTGTCCGGGATATTTACTCCCCTATGAGGGGGTGTATGCCGCATTGACTCGCATTGATCAGGAAGAACATTATCACCCATCCGTCGTTTTTGTGGGGCATCGAATCACTACGGATGGGAGTTATGCGGTAGAGAGCCATATTTTAGATAAGAGTGTGAGTGTCTCTTCGGAAGCAACCATCAGTTTTACGAAATTTATCCGAAAAAATCAAAAATTTGAGACATTGGAATTGTTAAAAGAAGCGATTCAACGTGACATTGTGACAGTCAAGCGGGAACTTTGCCATCTCAGTTTATAGGAATTTAATCTCAGTAATGATAGAATCCCGCTAATTTTCTACGCAAAGGAACACTTTTTATGGGTGAGTTGTTTACATTCTTTGGCCTTTACAGCCATGAACATACCTTTATTTTCCTGACGCACATGTTGTTGACTGCTTCGATCGTTGTGATCTTGGCGGTGATGGCGACGCGTAACCTCCGTTTGGTTCCTACGGGCACTCAAAACGTGATGGAAGCGTATCTTGGCGGTGTATTGGCTATGGGTGCGGACGTTATGGGTAAAGAGGAGGCTCGCCGTTATCTTCCGCTTGTTGCGACCATCGGTCTTTTCGTCGGTATCGCAAATATTATCGGAGTTATCCCCGGTTTTGAAGCGCCGAGTGCGTTTTTGGATTTCACCCTTGCGTTGGCATTGGTTGTATTTACCTACTATAACTTCGAAGGTATCCGCCGTAACGGGTTGATCAGCTACTTGAAACACTTCATGGGGCCGGTATGGTGGTTGGCATGGTTGATGTTCCCGATCGAGATCGTATCGCACATCTCCCGTATCATCTCTTTGAGCTTCCGATTGTTCGGTAACGTCAAAGGGGACGATATGTTCTTGATGGTTATCTTGATGTTGGCTCCATGGTTGTTGCCTATGATCCCGTTTGCGTTGTTGACGTTTATGGCGTTTTTGCAAGCGTTTATCTTTATGATGCTGACGTACGTTTACCTCGGCGGTGCGGTTCTTCTTCACGACGATCACTAAGTCACTTTGATGAAACGTACCACCTATGATGCGCTCGTTAGTTTTCTAGGCGGTGCCTCATGGGCATTTGTCCTCACCGGTTCATGGATTACGTTTCAATCGTTTATCTTCCTCGGGATTGTTCCCGCACTTATGTTTACTTTTCTCTTTATTTTCCTTGCCCTTTTCATGCTGGTTGTCATCGATGCGTTGTCGCATGCACGTGATCGTCATGACGAAACCCTCAAGCAAACACAGCTTTTAGAAGAGATTCGAGACAGCCTACGATCGGCATCCCCTCGTATTGACGAGTGAAACGCTACCTCATAACCGAACCCTCTATATATGGAACTGATACCGATACTCTCGAAGTGTCTTTAAGTCGGGTATACAATAATATTCTCCCTGATTATGCATTGTTTAGAGATAAAGAGACGTCCGATTATAGTGCTTTGGCAGAACGATTTATCCAAGTTTCTAGAAGCCATTGTGTGCCAAATATATTCTTACACAGTGATTATCGTTTGGCACATGAGTTAAAAGCCGATGGTGTTCATCTGACTTCGCAACAGTTTGCGGAAATAAAAGCGGCAAAAGAGCTGGGGCTGTATGTTATTATCAGTACCCATACGCATGATGAGGCACTCAAAGCGCAAAAACTTGGTGCCGATGCCATCACCTATAGCCCGATTTTTTACTCGCCGAATAAGGGAGAGCCCAAGGGTTTAGAGGATTTAAAAGAAATAGTGGATAAAATAGAGATACCTATTTTTGCGTTGGGGGGGATTACGACCCAAGAGCAGATACGCGCGGTTGAAGAGTGCGGTGTTTATGGATTTGCCTCGATCCGCTATTTTATATAATCCAAGGAATTACTCATTATGTTTGAAACCATTATCGGTTTGGAAGTTCACGTTCAGCTCAACACCCAGTCTAAACTTTTTTGTTCATGCCCGACGAGTTTTAATCATACCCAAAACACCAATACCTGTCCGACGTGTCTGGCCTTGCCGGGTGCCTTGCCGGTATTGAACCGTGAAGCGGTTCGCAAGGGGGGGATGTTCGGTACGGCGGTCAATGCGACCATCAACCGTACGAGCTTTTTTGACCGTAAGAGCTACTTTTACCCCGACAGCCCGAGTGCGTATCAGATCACTCAGCTTTATACCCCGATTGTCGAACACGGGCAGCTGGTGATCGACTTCGAAGACGGAAGTCACAAAACGATTCGGATCAACCGTGCCCATATCGAAGCGGATGCGGGGAAAAATATCCATGACGGAGCTATCTCAAAAGTGGATCTAAACCGTGCGGGGACGCCGCTGCTGGAGATCGTCTCAGAGCCGGATATGCGTTCAGCGGAAGAGGCGATCTTGTATCTGAAAAAGCTTCATTCGATCGTCCGCTACATCGATATCAGTGATGCGAACATGCAAGAGGGGTCGTTTCGTGTTGATGTCAACGTCTCGATCCGTCCTAAAGGGGATGAGAAACTTTATACCCGTGTGGAAATTAAAAACATCAACAGTTTCCGTTTCATCCAGCGCGCGATCGAGCTGGAAGTAGCGCGTCAGAAAGAGGCGTGGGAAGACGGTGTCTATGAGCAGGAGATTGTCCAAGAAACCCGTCTGTTTGATCAGGTGAAACAAGAGACACGATCAATGCGCGGAAAAGAGGAAGCGGCCGATTATCGCTACTTCCCGGAACCCGATTTGCTCAAAGTGATCGTCGATGATGCGATGTACGCCGAAGTTCGAAACATTCCTGAGCTTCCGGACGCGAAAAAAGAGCGTTTTGTCAAAGAGTTCGGATTACGAGAATATGATGCGGCGGTGATTACCGCTGAACTCGAGACAGCCCATTATTTTGAAAAAATGCTGGAGCAGGGGATTAGTGCTAAAAATGCGGTGACGTGGCTCACGGTGGAACTTCAAGGACGACTCAGCGGCGGTGTAACACCATCGAATTCTCCCATTAGTGCGGTAATGCTCGGAACCCTTGTCAAGCGGATCGAAGAGAGTGTCATCAGCGGTAAAGCGGCGAAAGAGGTTCTGGATTATTTACTTGAAAACGGTGGAAACATCGACGAAGTGATCGAAAAACTGGGACTCAAGCAAGTGAGTGACACGGGAGCTTTGGAAGCGTTGATCGATGAGATACTCAATGCCAATGCCGATAAAGTAGCCGAGTATAAATCAGGAAAAGACAAATTGTTCGGATTTTTTGTAGGTCAAGCGATGAAAGCGTCAAAAGGTTCCGCTAATCCTAATACGCTCAATGAGATTCTTCAAGCCAAATTGGCACAATAAGAATATCGATGCTGGGTCGGTGGATTGTAGCGCTCGCCTTTTTCCTCCACTCATCCCCCCCGTATCGAAATGCTAAAAATTTCACTTATAACCTTTTAGAAAACTCCCATTATCCCTATAAAAAATATTTTGATTACACTATGATCATTTTGATCTTTGTAAGCGTCTATATCTTAATCCGCCATGTGAAATATGAGATGTCACCGGGATGGATTTTCTTTAACAATTATGTGATTTCATTGATTTTTTTGATCGAATATCTGTTGCGTCTTTGGGTTTACAGCGACAGTGCGAAAATGGTGATCGATCAGTATGAACATGATCTCTTTTTACATCGGCCTTTCTCGTTGTCCGCGTCATTGAAAACGATCGCTAAAAAGAAGTTTGAATTTATCATCTCGCCTCCCGCGCTGATCGATCTATTGGCTATTATGCCGTTTTTCCATGAACTTCGGATTTTACGGGTTTTTGTCCTTTTCCGTGTATTAAAGCTCTTTCGGTATGCGAAAAGTTTGCGTCGTTTGATGTCGATCCTCTCTTCGAAAAAATTTGAGCTGTTAACCCTTTTGCTCTTTGCGATCATCATGATTCTGATCTCGTCGGTTTTGGTGTACGTGATGGAAGCGATGAATCCCTCTTCGCCGATCAATACGCTCTTTGATGCCGTCTATTGGTCGGTGGTGACGATTTTTACCGTCGGTTATGGGGATATTGTTCCGGTTACGGAAGAGGGACGCAGCGTCGCGATGTTGGTCATCTTTTCGGGGATTGCGGTGATATCCTTCGCGACGTCGATTATCGTCACGGCTTTTACGGAGAAGCTTGATGAGATTAAAGAGGAGAAGCAGATTGACGATGTGAGTAAGCTGGATCGTTTTTATCTGATTTGCGGTTATTCGCCTCTAACGCATGAAGTGGTAAAACATCTGCGTAAAATGTCAAAGCAATGGGTCATTTTGGAGAAAGACCCACTTAAAGCCAAAGAAGCGCATAAAAACGGTTTTATTGTCATTAATCTTGATCCGGGCGTGCAACATACGTATCATACGGTACGCCTGCATTTGGAGAAACAAGTGATCGCGGTTCTTTTGCTCGAAGAGAGCGATATTGCTAATATTTATACCGCGTTGACCATTCGTGAACTCACTAAAAAAATTCCGATGTATTCGATTTTGCATCATCCTGAAAACCGTAAAAAACTCTCTCTTGCGGGGATCAATGAGATGGTCGATCCCCATAAGCTGGTCGGTTTGATGAGTAAAAAAATCTCGCATCATCCGGTCGCGTTTGAGGTGATTCATGCGCTTCGTTCAGAACACGGGGGAACGGTTATCGATGAAGTGATCTTGGATCAGGGGATGGAAAAACGGTTATTTGAGCTTTTGGATCATCCGTTGTTTTATCAGCGTCTGAGTATGTTGGGGATTTACCAAAATACGACCCAAACGTTTGTGTTTAATCCCTCACCTGAGCTACTCATCGAATCGGGAGATGTGGCGATTGTCGTTGCCAATGCCGCCTTGGTTCATGAATTCCATGATTTGCTTCATCGAAGGAAGATACCATGATTGCCCGTTCTGCCGCTGTTTTCGGATACCATGAGTATGCACGTGAAATCGCGTATCAACTCCGTGACATTTATCAGGATTTTGTGTTGTTTGTTCTGAGTGCGGAAGAAGAGAAAATGGGACTGGAAGAGGGCTTCGTGGTCGAGAGGGTGGATCTTAGCGATGACTGGCATCGGATCGAGCAGTATTTTGATGTGAGCTCACTGGTCGTTTTTTGTGCTTTGGAAGATGATGCTCAGAATGTCTTTCTGACCATATCCCTGCGTTCTTCGTTCGAGCATTTGCATATCGTTGCTCTGGCACAGGATAATGAGAGTGCGGTCAAGATGCGAAGTGCGGGGGCTGATAAAGTGATGCCGAGTTTGCAAATTGCATCCAATGTGATTTGTGATATGCTCGAAAAGCCGGTCGTCACCAAAGTGCTTCATGAAGTGCTGTATGAAGAGGGGGATTTGAACATTATTCAGATTCAGGTTCCTACCCATTCCTCTTTTGTTCAGCGTTATCTTCATGATATCCATTTTAAGAGCCAATATGACGTAATCTTGCTCGCGGTGGTGGATCATCAGATGGGAACGACGTTTAGTTTTGCGTCCAAAGGGCACAATCACCATATTGATCCGGATGATATTTTCGTCGTAATGGGACATCAGAACAAACTTGATGCGCTGATTGAAGCGATCAACAAGGAGGCATAATGGGTAAAATAGGGGTCATCGGTGCCGGAAAATGGGGAGAAGCTCTGGCATTCGCCATGAGTGAAAAAAATGAGGTGATCATTACTTCTCGAACCAAGCGTGATTGGGATCATTTTCGAACACTCGATGAAGTACTGCAATGCGAGTATCTGATTATTACGGTTCCGGCGCAGCAAGTAGGAGACTGGCTGAAGGAACATTTTGTGTTTAACGGGCAAAAAGTTTTGGTGGCGGCCAAAGGGATCGAAGCATCGAGCGGAAAGTTTTTGAATGAAATTTATGCTCCTTATGTTCCGGAAGAGAACCTCGCTTTTTTATCAGGTCCCTCTTTTGCATCGGAGGTGATGAAAAAACTTCCGACGGCATTGGTCATCAACTCGGTTTCTATCGGGACAGCGGAGGCTTTTTCAGCACTTTTCCCCCGTTTTATCCGAACCTATGTAAGTCAGGATGTGGCGGGAGCGGAGATCGCCGGAGCGTATAAAAACGTGATTGCGATTGCGGCAGGGATATGTGAAGGGCTCGGGCTTGGGCATAACGCGGCGGCAAGTTTGATTTCTCGAGGGCTGGTGGAGATGCAGCGCTTTGGAGAGGTGTATGGAGCCGAGAATGAGAGCTTTTTGGGACTCAGCGGTGCGGGAGATTTGTTTTTGACGGCGAGCTCGTCGATGTCGCGTAATTATCGTGTCGGACTAGGGCTCTCATGCGGCAAGACGAAAGAGATCGTCTGTGAAGAGATCGGTGAAGTGAGTGAAGGGATCGGAACGGCATACGCACTCCATGAGATCGCGCTTCAAAAGAAGATTTACCTTCCCATCGCTGAGGAGGTGTATGCGATTCTAGAGGGGAAATCCCCGCAACAAAGTTTAAAAGATTTACTAGAGAGGTAAAGGATAAAGATGTTAGTTCATATCGTGATGTTTGTGTTTAAAGAGGAAAATAAAGAGGCCAATATGGCGAAAGTGAAAGGAATGCTTGAAGCGTTGCCGTCCAGAATCGATACGCTTCGAAGTATGGAGGTAGGGATCGATGTGAGTCGAAGCGAACGGTCGTTTGACATGGCGTTGATCTCCATATTTGACGATCAAGCGGGGCTCGATTTTTATGCGCCGCATCCGGCGCATCAAGAGGTGGTTGCGTTTATCAAAGAGGTCACGACCCTCTCCAAAGTGGTCGATTACATCAAGTAAGCGCGTGTTTAACACTTCTTTAACAAAACGGGAATACAATAGTCTATTCCCACTATGAAATAAAGGAGTTTCCCATGAACATGATAGTTTCAGCGCTAAGCGCAGCCGTATTGGTCATAAGTACGTCGTATGCCGATACGATGGTAAGTGAAAAGAATAAAATTCAGAATGAAGTTAAAAAGATGAGTACCGACGATTTACTCCAAAAAAGGGGTACGATGACAACTCAGCAAGAACGTGAAGCACTCCATAATGAGCTCATGAACCGTCAGCAGAGTATGACGAAAGAGCAAAGCGAAAAATGGATGAACCGTCCGGATAAAACGCCGAATAACTGGGGTAATCAAGGTCAAGGTAATGCGTATGGACAAGGACAGGGGATCATGCAGGGGCAAGGAAAAGGTGGTGGTAAAGGCAAAGGGGGACGCTAATCCCTCTCTTTTTCATACAGTTCGACGGTTGCTTTGACATAGCCGTCGATACTTCCGCAGTCATACCGTTTTCCTCTGAATTTATATGCGATCACTTTTCCCATTTTGGCTTGTTCGAGGAGGGCATCGGTGATTTGGATCTCTCCCCCTTTACCCGGTTTGGTGTTTTGGATAATCTCGAAAATATCGGGCGTCAGGATATAGCGGCCGATGATGGCAAGATTGGTCGGAGCATCGGTAGGAGCAGGCTTTTCCACCATCGTACTGACACGGTAAATGCCCGGTTCGATCTCTTCACCGGCGATGACCCCGTATTTATCGGTATGCATCGGATCGATTGCTTCGATCGCGACAATCGAGCATTGATAGCGTTCATATAACGCAACCATTTGGGTTAAGACGCCATCTGCTTCGTTCACGCATAAATCATCGGCTAAGATGACCGCAAACGGCTGATTTCCGATCAACGGTTTGCCGGTGAGGATGGCGTGTCCCAACCCTTTCATCTCGATTTGACGGGTGTAGGAAAAGACGCATTTGTCAATGATATGGCGGATATCGGCGAGCATCTTCTCTTTGGATGTCCCTTTGATCTGATGTTCGAGTTCATAGCTGACATCGAAGTGATCTTCGATCGCCCGTTTTCCCCGTCCGGTGACGATCGCCATCGTATTCATCCCCGCTTCCATCGCCTCTTCGACTCCGTACTGGATGAGAGGTTTGGTCAGTACGGGGAGCATCTCTTTGGGCATTGCTTTCGTCGCCGGCAAAAAACGGGTACCGTATCCGGCAGCAGGAAAGAGACAGACGGAGATAGGGGATTGTTTTTTCATTGGATTCCTTTTTACGATTGTTTTAATGCTTCGATCTGTTCGCATTTCTCTTCGATAGTGAGGAGTTCGTCCACTTTTTCTTCATACAATGTTTTGATTTTTTCTAGTTCTTGCGCTAATACGCTGATCCCGATCTTTTCGTAATGCGCAGGATCGGCGAGAGCGGCATTGAGCTCATCGATCTTGGTTTCAAGTGTTTCGATCTCTCCCGGGAGCTTTTCCAGCGCACGCTGTTCGTTAAAGGTGAGCTTGAGAGCTTTGGGTTTTTCGATGGCACTTTGAGGTGCAGAAGAGGCGGCTTTGGTAAACTCGCTCTCCATCGCATCCATTTCTAGAAATTCTTTTTCATCTTCGAGGTACTCACTGTAGGGTTTGAAGCTCTCTTCGATGGTCCCGTCTCCTTTGAAGATGAAGAGTTTTTTAGCGATCTTGTCAACAAAATATCGGTCGTGGCTCACCAGGATAACGGCACCCGGAAAGTTTTGCAGTTTCTCTTCGAGGATATTGATCGTCGGGATATCGAGATCATTGGTAGGTTCATCCAGAATCAGGATATCCACTTTTTTAGTAAAAAGAAGGGCAAGGGCAACACGGTTTTTCTCCCCACCGCTCAGCACGCCTACTTTTTTATCCAAAAATTCTCTTGGGAAAAGGAAGTTCTTGAGATAGCCGAACACATGGTAGTCCTGTCCCATCACATCGACACGGTCACCACCATGAGGACAGAAGGTCTCGATGAGGTTAAGGTTGTCATCGAGCATCTCTCGGTGCTGATCGAAATAGCCGATGGTAAAATCGCCCTGTTTAATCTTCCCCGATGTCGGTTTTAAGCGTCCGAGAAGGGCTTTGAGGAGGGTTGATTTGCCGCTTCCATTTGGGCCGACGACGGCGATCACGTCTTTTTGTAGAATACGGGTAGAGAAGTCTTTAATCAGTGTTTTCTCTCCGAGTTTCAGCCCTAGATGTTCGATCTCAAAGAGCATCTTTTGGCGGTTTATCCCTTCACCCCGGTTGAAGTGTTTCGCTTCGCGCTCAAGCTCGAGTTTCATCTTGCGGATGCGGCTCGGGTTGTTTTTGGCATCTTCTCGCAGCTGCAAGACCCGCTGTTTACGCCCTTCATTCCGTTTCAGACGTGCTTTGACCCCTCGGCGGAGCCATTCGTTCTCGGCTTTGAGGAGTTTGAGCAGGTTTTCGTGCTGCTGTGCCATGGTGCGGAGAATCTCTTGCTTTTGCTCCAGATAATTGCTGTAACCGCCGTTGAACTCTCTCAGAGCACAATCCTCGACTTCGATCGTCTTGGTGGCGATCTGATCGATGAAATAACGGTCATGCGAGATGAAGAGGAGGGTGAAGCGCTCTTTGAGGATCAGCTCTTCGAGGAATTCGACCATATAAACATCGAGGTGGTTGGTCGGCTCATCCAGCAGTAAGATATCGGGTTTTTGGAGGAGCAGGGATGCGAGTGCGACACGGCGCTGTTCCCCTCCGCTGAGGAGATTGACTTTTTTGGTCTCATACTCTTTGAGCATGAAGTGGTGCATCACCCGCTCGATCTTATCGTCGAGATTCCAGGCGTTATGATGATCGAGAAAATTGGTCAGTTTCGCCTGCTCTTCAAGCAGTGAAGCATTGTCATACTGCTCCGCCAAAAGCAGCGATATCTCATCGAAACGGAGCTTAGAGGTGCGTAGTTCTCCGAGTCCCGCTTCGATCGCTTCACGGACCGTGTGGGAAGGGTCGAACGAGGGGACTTGGGAGAGCATCTTGATCTCACATCCCTGACGCATGATCCGCTCACCCTCATCGGCATCGAGGGTGCCGTTGACAATTTTCATCAGGGTTGATTTTCCGCTCCCGTTTTTCCCGACGATAACGATCCGCTCACCCTCGTCAATGTGAAAATTGATATGTTCGAGAATCTTTTGGGCTTCATAGTGTTTGCTGACACCGAGCAGATCGACGAGGGCCATAGATGCGTTCCTTGGGAAATAGTGGGTGAATTATAGCGGATTAAAGCATAGTGCTCGAGAAAGGTACCAGGTGGCTATGGCGTAATCGGTGTACGGGTATTCGCGCTGTGAGGGCGGGATGGAATCATTGCGCAGTTTGGAGCGGATAATTCCGAACACAATAAATCCCAGCAGTAAAAAACTCCCTCCGATGTACCAATCGCTTTGCCATCCGATGATGAGGGCAAGAGCATAATTGCCATAGCTGAGACACCATCCTAGCAGTCGTGCTAGGAATCGGCAGTTGCGCGTCGGCAGAGTAGGGGTAGGGTCAATGTGAAACTGGGTATTCATAAGTGCAATTATAGCTTAGATAGTAACGGCTGGATCGTGCGGGCCATTTGGAGCTCTTCATTGGCAGGAATGGTAAGCAGCGGGATGGAAGCGGAGGGATTATGCGGGTCGATCCTCAAGTGGGTGAGATGTTCGCAGATTTTTGTCCTGATAAGCTCAGAATGTTCCCCAATCCCTCCTGTGAAGATGATCGCATCAACACGAGGCAGGATTGCCATGTAGGCTCCCAGCTGTTTACGGAGGCGATGGATAAACATATCAAGTGCGAGCTGTGCCTTCTCATCTCCTTGCTCGATCTGTGTGAGAATAGTTCGCATATCACTGTTTCCTGCGATGGCAAGGAGTCCACTCTGTTTATTCAGCATCATATCGATCTCATCGATGGTGAGATTTTTCTCCCGCATCAGATAGCCGATAATGGAGGGATCGATGCTTCCACTGCGCGATCCCATCATCAGCCCTTCAAGCGGAGTGAGTCCCATCGTCGTGTCGATGCTGCGCCCGTTTTCGATGGCGCAGGCGCTGACACCGTTGCCGATATGAAAGGAGATGAGATTAAGTGACTCCATCGGTTTATCTAAGAGTGTGGACGCTTCTTGCGCGACATACTGATGCGAGATCCCATGAAACCCGTAACGGCGTACATGATAGGTCTCATACAGTTCATGCGGAAGCGGATAACGGTAGGCATGGGGAGGGAGGCTCTGATGAAAGGCGGTATCGAACAGAGCGAAATTAGGGACATTGGGGGCAATGGTGCGAGCCGCCAAGATCCCTTCGATATTGGCCGGATTATGAAGCGGTGCCAAGGGGATCAGTGCTCTTAGCTCATCCACGATTGCATCATCGATGAGGGTGGCTTCATAAAAGCGTTCTGCGCCATGAACCACCCGGTGGGCAATGGCATCGATGGAGGCGATATCGATTGCGTGCTCTAGAAGTTGCAGGCGCATGCGCTCAAAGCCCTGATGGTGATCCGTAATCTCTTCGATGAGACCGTGGTCGATCATTCTTAGCGTGGCGGTTTCAAAGAGCGAGTATTTGATCGAGGAGCTGCCCGCATTGATGGTGAGGATGCTCACACTCTCTCCTGTGCTTGGATCGCGGTAATGAGAATGGTGTTGACGATGTCGGTAACACTGCACCCGCGGCTGAGGTCATTGATCGGTTTTTTGAGCCCTTGAAGGATGGGGCCGATAGCGATGGCACCCGATGAGCGCTGGACCGCCTTGTAGGTGTTATTGCCGGTATTGAGATCGGGGAAGATAAACACATTGGCTTTTCCGGCAACGCGGCTGGTGGGGAGTTTGATACGGGCGACATCGGGGTTGATCGCCGCATCGTACTGGATCGGTCCTTCGATGGCGAGGTCACTGCAGCGAGTGCGCACCAGATCGGTGGCTTCGCGCACTTTATCGACATCGGATCCAAATCCTGAGGTGCCGGTGGAGTAGGAGAGCATCGCAACGCGCGGATCGATTCCGAATACGCTGGCGCTTTTGGCCGAAGCGATAGCGATTTGGGCGAGTTCAGAAGCGTTTGGGTCTTGGTTGATGGCGCAGTCGGCATAGACGAGCACCTGGGTATCCATGCACATGAAAAAGAGGCTGGAGACAAGCGAGATGTCCGGAGTCGTCTTGATGATCTGAAGGGCAGGGCGGATCGTATCCTGGGTCGTATGGGCTGCACCTGAGACCATACCGTCCGCATCCCCTTCATGGACCATCATCGTCGCAAAATAGGTGGGGTGAGCCATGGCGTCTTTGGCAGCACTCTGAGTCAGTCCTTTGTGAGCACGTAGAGCATAAAAACCATCGATATACCGCTGCATTAACGGGGATGTTTGAGGATTGATAATGGATGCGGCGGAGAGATCAAGCCCTAGTTTAGCGGCTTGGTGAGTGATGTTCTCTTCATCTCCAAGCAAGATGATGTCAGCGGCACCGCGGCGCAGGATGATCTCCGCGGCACGCAGTATTCGCTCATCTCCGCTCTCTGGAAGAACGATCCGTTTTTTCTGTTTTCGTGCGCGTTCATACAGGGCATACTCAAACATCTGCGGCGTGATGGCAGAGGGGTGAGACATTGTCAAGCGATCCATGAGCGGATCGATCTGCACCGAACGCATGAACTCACCCATCGCCAATGAAATCTTCCTTTCTCGATGCGGTTGGATGGAGGCAGAAATGCGGCTTACCTTTTCCATCGTCTCATAGGTATCCTTGGGGATCGAGAGGAGCGGAATACCGCTAAATCCCAAACCACGGATAAGGCGCATAAACGTTTCGCCGGGGACATATCCACCCGTTAGGAGCATACCGGAGATGTTCGGAAACTCTTTCGCATGGTGGGCACTCAGGACGGTGAGGATGATATCGCTGCGATCACCCGGGACGATAATCAAATCACCTTCTTCAAGCCGCTCAAGGAGGTGCTCGACATTCATTGCGGCGATTTTCGAACGGCGAACGATCCGGTCAAGATCGGGTGCTTCTCCCAAAAGCTGGGCACACTTGAGGGCATCTTTGATCTCACTCATGCTTGGCATATCAAGTTCTGGTATATTGCGAAGAAAATAGGTGAAGAAAGGGTATTGGGAGCCAGAAACTTGCAGTGTTTGATGGACGCCTTCTTCAAGGCGATTGACAAACACGGCGATGTGTTCGACATTTTCATGTCGGATGACGTTGTCTTCGATACACATCTCATGAATGATCTGTTCGGCGGATTTGTCTTTACCATTGAGCACGCTGATGTATGGTGCTTGAAAATTTTTTGCGATGAGGAGGTTTAGCCTCCGTTCCAGCGCTTTGTCAAAACAGGTGTTATTGAGCCCCTCGATCAGTACAAAATCGTAGTCAGCAGCAATGGTCTGATATCGTTCGATCAGTTTTTCTAGCAGTTCGTTTTCTTTCTCGTCGGCCATAAGCATTTCGGCTTCTGAACACAGCAATCCATAACTGTTTTGCAGAGTTTGGTCAAGTTTGAAGTGGCGAAGCATGAAGTCGATGTCACTATCGGTTTCATCACCGATGAGGGGACGGAAAAAAGCGACTTTACCGACTCGGCTTCTGATGAGTTCCATCATTCCCATCGTGATGACGAGTGAACCGGCATGGCGTTCGGATGAAGCGATGTAAAGATTTTTGCTATCCAACAGCCGGCTCCTGATTTAGATTATAGTGATGATACTCCATTTCGGATAAATTTTATCTCTATCGGCTAATGTTTCGCCGTTAGCGTCACACGGGTGGACTTGAAAGCGCTTTGTGAGGAAAAAGGATCATTGAGGGTAGGAATGATTTTATTAATCGGCGAGAGTGGGTATCCGAAGGGGGAAAACAGATGGTGTGGGGCTAGTTTTCCGTATTTCAGTTTAAGCTCCAATGATCCTAAGGTGCTGTTGACTTGGATAATCTCCCCTTCCGTTAAACCCAGATGAGCGGCTTCCTCAGGATTGATCAGGAGGTAGGGATCTTCCTCGTTTTGTAGTAACTCAGGAACATTGCCGGTCCGTGTCATGGTATGCCACTGTTTTTTCGTCCGTCCGGTAATCAGAATGAATTCTTCGTGCAAGGGTTCAGGGATGGCAGCGGGAATGGGATGAAACTGTGCTTTTTTCGAATGGGTAAGGAAAATTTCGTCTTCATACAGGTGAGAACCTCCCCATTGATAGGAGAGAGTATCATAATCTTGGGTGCTTTGATCACACAATCGTCCCGATGTAAGCACTTTATATTCGTCATAAATTTCGTCAACACCGTTGTAAGTAAATCCCGGATATCCCAGTGCTGTAGCGACATCACAAATGATGTCAATATCACTTTTCACCCCATCTGGGATTTCTTTAAAGGGTCTAAAACGCTTTACATAACGTTCGGAATTGGTCATGCTCCCCTCTTTTTCACCCCATGAGGCGGTAGGGAGGACTAAATTGGCGAGTTGCGCCGTTTCACTCATGACGCAGTCTTGAACCACTAAAAACAGATGCTCTTGCAGGAATGCTTGAGCCGTTTTGTCAACATCCGGGAGGGTAATGAGGGGATTTGTACACGCTACCCATAAGAGATGAATGTGATTATCTAAGATAGTGTCAATCGCTTCGGTAATGGTGATCCCCACTTCAGCATCGATCGAACCGGTCGGGCGGTTCCAATGGCGTTCGCACACTTCACGATCCGTCGGATTTCGAACATCGCGGTACCCCGGTAGAGCATTGGAGAGATATCCCGCTTCACGTCCTCCCATGGCGTTAGGCTGTCCGGTGAGTGAGAAGGGGGACCCTTTAATGGCATTCATGCGCCCGGTAGAGAGAAAGAGGTTGATAAACGCAAGATTGCGCATGACCCCGTCCACGGCTTGATTGAGCCCTTGGCACCACAGTCCCACTATTTTTTTATTTGAGGCGAAGAGGTCAGTGAGACGTTCGACATCTTTTAATGCTAGTCCGCACGCTTCGATCGCTTCTTCGTAGGGGATTTTTTGGGCTGATTCCAACGTAGAATAAAATCCTTCCGTAGCACGACGGATGAACTCGGTATCACAGGCATTTCGGCGGTCAAGTTCGTTTAAGACCGCATTATATAGGAGGGTGTCGCTCCCTCCTGTGAGCCCCAGCCATACGTCGGCTTTTTGGGCAGTTTCTGTCCAAATGGGGTCGATAACGATGATTTGTGTATCCGGAAACGCTTTTTTACGCGCCATAATACGGCGAAAAACGATAGGATGTGCCCATGCCAAATTGGCACCGGTGATGACAATGGCATCGGCATTATCTATATCCTTGTAGCTTCCGATCGGGCCATCGCTGCCAAACGCCATTTTATGCGCCACCACGGCACTGGCCATGCAGAGCCTTGAATTGGCATCGACGTTGTTGGTTCCGATACATCCTTTCATCAGTTTGGTAAAGAGATAACTCTCTTCGCTTAACAACTGTCCGGAGAGGTAGAGGTAAAGTTCTTCTTTGGGGAGAGATTGGATACGGCTTGCGAGAATCGAGATGGCTTCATCCCAGCTGATTTCCTTGAACGGTTCGGTTTTTGTTACTCTGTACAGCGGGGTGGTTAAACGATTCGTATCCAAAGCGGTTGCCATCTGAATCGGTTTAAAACACAAATCCCCTTGTGTCGAGGGATTGGATTTATCCCCTTTGACTTTAAACGTAGTACCGTTACAGGTGATCGACAGGGCACATCCGGTACCGCAGAAGGGACAGCCTGTGGCGATAGGATTAGACAAGCTCATGACACACTCGACTCAAGAGTGCTTAGATCGGTAACGATTTCGGTAAATACTTCATAACGCTCCCGAGGGTTTGGATGAACCATTTTCTCGATGATGGCAAGGTAGGGGTGATACAACGCATCGATGGCTTTGACATCGAACCGAAACGGTTTTTTCCCTTCCAAAAACGGTTCCATCACATCATACGCCCGATCACCCGTCATGGCATACACCAGATCAAGCCCGTAGGCATAGATTTCATCACTCTCTTTGTGACTTCCGCCGTTGGATTTGAGCAAAAGGGAAAGTTTGGCTGAGAGGTTTTGAAGCTGCATGAGACGGTTCCAACGCATCATAAACGCGATGGCGTAGTTGCTGTAGCGGATTTGCAGACGTCGGATAAAACGCTCAAAACTCTCATGGTGGTCTCGGAGGGTTTTATAGACCCGCATCAGTTCGGCGACGTATTCAGGTGCGTGTTCCAACACAATCCCTTTGAGCAATAGATGCCCCTCACCGCCCGTATCGGAGAGCGAACCGCCGATGAAGATATCGACCCCTAGCGTCGTCTCGCCGTTGTGCTTGGTCTTGCACCCTAAAAATCCCAAATCTCCCGCACCGTGGATACCGCATCCTTTGATACAAGCTGACCAGTAGAGGCGGATTTTGGCATTCTCGATGGGAACTTCGCGGGCTAGGTACTCGCCCATCGTGATCGCGTCGGGTTTGTTGGGGATGACCCCAAAGGGGCAGTGCTCCGTCCCCGCGCAGGCGATCAGGTTGGCCATATAGGGTGAGGGGCGGTTGGGGTATTTGGCAAACAGCGGTGATCTGAGCGCTTCGGCTTCATCGGTGATACCGGTGATGATGAGGTTTTGTTCGATGGTCAGACGAAGTGCGCCGTTTTGATGTTGTGCTACCCGCGCTGCTTCGAGCAGATCGCTTCCGCTAAATACCCCGGATGGAACCGCCGCGTAGAGGGCATACGTACCGTCTTTGAGGGCAATTTTTCCATAATGATCTCCCCCCTCCATCGGAGTGAGGTTCTCTCCTGCTTGGGGCATAGCGTGGCCTAGATATTCTTCAATAGCAGCTCTAAACACATCCATTCCGACCGCTTCGATGAGGTAAACCAGACGATTTTTGTTGCGGTTGTCTCTGAACCCATAGGTTTTAAACAGCGACGCGACGGCGGTAAAAACATCGGTCGCTTCATGGGAGAGAACAAACATATCCGCACTTTGTGCCAGTGTGCCGACTCTGCCTCCCAGATAAAGATTGAAGCCATATACCCCCTCTTTTTGGGCTAGTGAGAGGGCGAAATCCTGACCATAAATATTACATCGGTTGGAGAGAGAGCCGTTGAGTCCGATGTTGAATTTACGAGGAAGTCGTGTGATCCACTCATCGTTTTTTAAAAAGACGGCTTGAATCTCTTCCAAAATTTGACGGCATGAGATGATGTTGTCATGGGCTAATCCATCGAGCGGATCGATGAGGATATTGCGGAAATTATCGACCCCCGTCTGGTAGCTGGTGAGTCCGACGTTCTCGAGCAGTTTAAGCGCATCGGGCATATCTTCGATACGGATGTAGCGCAGTTCGGCTTGCTGGCGGGTGGTGATATCGATGTAGTTTTGCCCGTATGCAGTGGCACAGTAGGCGAGCGCCATTGCCTGCTCGACTGATAGGGCACCTCCTGCGATGCGTACACGGATCATAAATTTCTCAGGTGTCGCCGGACGATCGAAGACACCGAAACTTTTGAGGACGAAATCTTTGTCTTCTTCGCTGATACTCGCATAACCGGTTTTGGAATAACCGATGAGCCGATCCCATGCCTCAGAGGCACTAAAAGCGTCTTTGAGCGTTTCGGTTTTATGCCGTTTGGCGCTGCGGGCTTCGTTAGCTTGCGATAGAGAAGTCATGGTACGTTTCCTTCAGTTCATGGAGATATTTGGGAAGTTTTTGCTCCAGTGCGACCACATCGCCGAAAATCATGATCGCCGGTTTAGGGGCTTTGATAGCGGCTTGCGGAAGCTGCGATAGTTTCGTGATGATCGTGCTTTGCGATTGGGTTGTTGCATTAGAGACGATGGCGATGCTTAAGGAGGGATCGATACCGTGCATGAGGGCGTGAGATGTGATCTCTTCGGCACGGCTTAGCCCCATGAGAACGATGGTTGTGTGCTTTTTCATCCCCAAAAGCGGTATCCACTCCAGATTGACCCGATCCCCCGCCAGATGGGCGGAAACGATACTCAGTCCGGTCGCATATCCGCGTGCGGTAGGAGCGATTCCCGCACTTAGAGGGCCGCTGAGCGCGGAAGAGATACCGGGGATCACTTCGGTATTTATTCCATGCTCCATTGCATAGAGTGCTTCTTCGCTCCCTCGACCGAAGAGATAGGGGTCACCGCATTTGAGTCGTCCGACGACGAGCCCTTGTAGGGCGTAGCGGACGATGAGGGCATTAATCTCCTCTTGTTTGAGGGAGTGGTTTCCTTTGGCTTTGCCGACGAAGATCACTTTCGTCGTTTGCGGGATTAGATCGATGATCTCCTGAGTGAGGAGATGGTCGATGAGGGCGACATCGAGTTTTTGGATGGTTTTAAGTGCTTTGAGAGTGAGTAAATCGGCGTCTCCCGGTCCACATCCGATTAAAAATAGGTGTCCGCTCATCATGTTTCCTTTATTAGGACTTTTTTGTCTTAAAAATAATAGGATAAAATGGGGTCAATAAAAACTAAATAGTGATTATTTTTTAATCACTTTACTGCTTGGAGAAACTATGCCCCTTTTCCCTATGTACATCGATCTCAAAGACAAAGAGGTGCTGGTCATCGGAGCGGGGGAGGTAGCTCTGCGTAAGATCGAGCAATTAGTGAAATTTTCTCCACGACTAACGGTGATTGCGCCACAGATTCATGATGAGATACGAGTATTGGCGCAGAGATATCCGATTTTCCTCATCGAACGAGGCTACACGCTTAGCGATTGTGAGGGACGGTCGGTGGTGATCGGAGCACTGGATGATCTGGAGGAACAAGAAAAGATTTATCGCTATTGTATGGATTTAAAGACTCCGGTAAATTGTGTCGATTCGCCTGCATTGTGCAGTTTTATCTTTCCGGCATTGATTGTGGAAGGGGATCTGTGTGTGGGGATCAATACGTCAGGACGAGCACCCGCGGTGAGTTCGGCATTACGAAAATATCTGACGTCACTGATTCCGCCCAAAATTCATGATCTGATCGATCAGGTCGATCAGATTCGCAAAAGTGAAAAGGTAGGCAAAGAGCGACAATCGAAGATCATCGGGATATGCGAAGCATTTTTTACTCGTCTGTAACGGTAGATTGCTCGAATTTGTCACTTTTGCGGACGAGGTAGATGAAGACCGCAAACACAAAGAGCAACAAGGCTAATGCCGCAATGAGCGACGACGCATACGGTAGATCTTTGTAATCGTGAATCGAGATTTTGAACACCACCAATAACGCTTCGATGAGCAGTGCGATGATGATCGACACCGAAAAGTTTAACAGCGTTTTGGCATTGAACGTCTCGGTTACGTGTTGCGTTTTGGGTAGAACCTCTTGCTCGAAAATCGTTTTACCCAAATCATACACCGCCAATCCCAAGGTAAGAGCAATAACGGGCTTGAACACCGCATCGATGTTTAAAGGCGCGTTCCCAAACAAATAGCCGCCAAACGTGTAAAATCCGTATAACACGACAAACACCCCAAAAAAGAGCAATCCTCCGCCGATGATAGCGTAGGAAGAACGATTGAGCCGTTTGAATACGTCGTTTTTCTCTATGAGATCAAATCGTTCAAGGATGGTACGAACGCGTAAATCCAAAAACAGATAACCATCCCCGACGGCGTACACCACCGTAATGCATAAAAATCCCGTTGCGGCGGAGATGTAGGGTTCGCTGATGTGATACCCTTTTTGGAGGGCAACTTCATCGACGAGATACGCACGATCGGCTCCGATATGGTGACCTTCTTCGTGATCGACATAGATGTTTGGCGAGTTTTGGATAAATCCCTCATCGCATTTGTAGAGGAGTTCCAAGCTCGGAAAGGTTTTAAAGAGGCGTGTGGCCAAATCGACGTTGAGCACTTTTAGGCTCATCCGTCCCAAAGTCGTTAGGATAAATTTTTCGATCAATGGGGCGTTGGATGTATAGCTTCGTACTAAATTTTGCATCGGTTCCCCTTTTTTTATTTACTTAGTTATTGATGAGGACATTGGTATTACACGCTACCGATAGCGATTCCACTGTCTCATCTCAAAACTATAGCCTAAATAATGATCATAATGATATTTTCGTATGTTTAATATTTAATCATTATTCTCAGAGAACCGAAAAAACATTAAAATTTATAGTCGAGTTCAACCCAGACGACGCTTTTGTCGTTAAGATAGTTTGCTACATTTCCACCATCATAATAAGCAGCCTTGAGAAGTCCCTTAAGCCCTTTCACACCTGGGATGGCATTGGAATATTGAAGATCCAATTCACTGCCAAGATCTGTTTTGCCACTCATGGCGACATCGGTTTCAAAAGAGTGATGCGTAGCCAGTACGCTTCCTAGCGTTCCGCCATTGTATCCTACGCTGTAATAGGTATCGACCAAACCGCCTGTTGGGGTTGCAAGAAACATATCGGCGGTACCGTTAAATTTATGAAGCGTTGCTAACGGCGTTTGAAATTTTGTTTTTCCATCGCTTCCGCTGGTTCCGCTAAGGAACTCTTGTCCTGCTCCCAGTGAAATTCCCATCATACTGACGGTTGCTTCTAGGTTGTAGTATGACGCATCGTTTTCGGTTTTGATATTGGTCGTCGTTGTTGCATAGGTTGCATCGACTTGTTTGGCATATTCACCGTGATAGGAAATTTTAGCCGGTCCCGCAGGAACATCCCCGGTTAAAGACAGACCATACGTATCGGCGGCAAAGTTGGTTAGATTGCTCGTAGTAACTCTTTGAAAATTTTCCAATGAGAGCATATAGTCGTATGCGGTAATTTTGAGCATATCGTTGACTTTATAGCTTGCATTGAGAATGACTGATTTGCTGTCTTGTGTCGGTCGGTCAAATATTGCATCATAGCCGTACACATACGCACCAAACAGATTTAATCCTGCAATCGATGTATTAGTTATGGAGAGGGCATCGAGACTTTGCGGCATTTGTCTCCAGTCCACCGATCCGATAAAACGCTGGTTATCGAGATTGACGAGTTGGCGTCCTGCTTTGGCCGTTGTCGCACCGTATTTGTACTGGAGATAGCCTTGCGTAAAGCGCGTTTGTTCCGGATCGGCAACGACTTGATAACGGGCATCGCCCAATCCGGTAAACGGATCATTGTCATACTTGGTTCCGCCAAGGGTTTGGACGGTTGTTCCGTCAACTTTCATACTGAGTCCATCAATGCCCAACAGTGTCGTCTCAAGACCAAGTGTCAGTCTAGCAGTGTACGAATTGGCATTCATTTTGCCATTATTTTCGATATCCACACTTTCATAACGGGCTTTGACTTCGCCGTTGAACTTTGTGTTGCTAAAGAGGGTGAAGTCATCCCCTGCACTGAGGGTATTGACGAGGGATAAAACGGCAGCAGCCGAAAGCGTAATTTTTTTCATAGTAGTATCCTTGTGTATGGTATGTTGTTTTAATCTTCGTGTTTGGCAAATTTGGAATATAAAAATTCGATGATCGCACCGCGACATCGGAGATATTCCGGATCATGCTGTAGTTCCAAGCGATTACGCGGACGGGGAAGGTTTACTTCCAATATCTCTCCGATCGTCGCTTCGGGACCGTTTGTCATCATGATGACACGATCGCTTAGAAGTACCGCTTCATCCACATCATGGGTGATGATGACGACGGTATTGCCCGTTTGCATCTGAATTCGCATCAAATGATCTTGCAGATTGGCGCGGGTAAGGGAATCAAGCGCACCGAAGGGCTCATCCATCAGGAGCACTTTGGGCTCGATGGAGAGAGCACGGGCGATCCCGACACGCTGTTTCATCCCCCCGCTGATCTCACCGGGGTATTTGTCCTTCGCATGACCCAGATTCACCATATCGATGTATTTCATCACATGCTCTTTGACCTCTTTGGGATTCAGATCGTCACGCACTTTTTTGACCGCCATTTCGATGTTTTGATACACGCTTAGCCACGGTAACAAGGAGTGGTTTTGAAATACCACGGCACGTTCGGGTCCGGGAGCATTGATTTCTCGATCTTCGAGCAAGATCACACCGTTACTGATGGTGTCAAGGCCGGCGATGAGATTGAGAATCGTTGATTTTCCGCATCCTGAGTGACCGATGATCGAGACGATCTCATTTTCTTGAATATCAAGCTTGACGTCGCGCAGTGCGACGTATTCGCGTCCTTTCCCCAAAGGGAAAATTTTATCGACATGATCGATGGTTAATAGTGGTTTTGCACTCATACTCTGCCTCGCTTCCGATAGTCAAAAAAGTCGGCGATCAGCCCCATGAGTAGATCAAGCACGTACCCGATCACCCCGATGAGGATAATTCCGATGATAATGTGAGAATAGTTGAGATTGTTGTATTCATCCCAAATCCAAAATCCGATCCCGACGCCGCCCGTGAGCATTTCCGCCGCCACGATCACCAGCCATGCGATCCCCAGTGAGAGCCGCATCCCTGTAAAGATGAACGGTACCGCGACGGGGAGAATAATTTGAAACACTTTTTCAAACGGGCTGAGCTGAAGTACCCGAGCGACGTTGATGTAGTCTTCACTCACACTGCGCACCCCCAGCGCCGTATTGATGATAATCGGCCAAATCGAGGTGATAAAGATGACAAAGATCGCCGTGGTATTGACCTCTTTGAACACAAACAGCGCCAATGGGAGCCATGCCAGCGGCGAAACCGGTTTTAGAATCTGGATGTAGGGATTGAACGCCGTATAGATCGCTTTGTTCATCCCGATCATCAGCCCTACCGGTACCCCCACCGCGATGGCGAGAGCGAATCCTCCGAAAACACGTGCCAGAGAATTACCCAGTTGAAGTGCGATTCCCTGATCGCCCGCTCCGTTATCGTAGAGAGGATCGGAGAGGACGACGATGAGTTCGTTCCACACTTCGATCGGGGTGGGAAAACCGCTCACCAATCCGGCGATGTAACTCCAAACGGCGATGATAATCCCCAGCATCAGAGCGGGGAGTGCTACTGTACTGATTGTTTTAGAAACCATTGGGTTCTCCTTGTAAAAACATTTATTTAACGGTCCATTTATTGATCTTTGCCAATGCTTCTTTGGTCATTTTCGGCGATTTAATCGGGGCGTTGAAGATATAATCGACCGATTTATTCGGATCAAACGTGACCCCATCGATAAACTTGGACTCTTTCTTCCACGGTGAAGCGGGGAGGGTATATTTCACCTCTTTGGCCGCTTTGGCAAACAGATCGGGGCGATAGACGCTCTCGACCGTCTTTTTCATGTCGATCGGATGATCGAGCTGACCCCAGCGGATCATTTGGGTGATTTGCCATAATCCATGAGAGTAGTACGGATAGAGGGCTCCCCCCTTGGCAAAACGGTTGAAGTTCGGCATCGGTGTGTTGACGCCGTTGGTAAACATAAACGTTCCCGTCATGGAGTTGTCGATGACATCTTTGGGAGCATTGACGTACGATTTACTGGATAAAATCGCCGATGCTTCTTTGCGGTTGTCCCAGGACGCGTCGAGCCATACGCCTGCTTCGATCACCGCTTTTATCATCGCCTGCGTGGTTTCAGGGTATTTTTCGATGAAGCTTTTTTGCACCCCTAACACTTTTTCAGGACCGTCTTGCCAGAGCTGATATCCCGTTGTGACGACTTTACCGATATTTCCCATTACGGCGCGTTGATTCCACGGCTCACCTACACAGTAACCGTCGATGTTGCCGGCGGTCATATTGGCGACCATTTGCGGCGGCGGGACGACTTTTAAGGAGAGATCTTTATCGGGATTGACTCCGCCAGCCCCCATCCAGTAGCGGATATGGTAGTTGTGAGTTCCCGTAGGGAAAGTCATCCCGAATTCGGGTACGCCCATGGTTTTAGAAGCGATCACTTTTTTAAGCGCTGTTGCAGAGCCTTTTTTAGTTGCGACCGGATCAGCAGCCATCATGGCATCATACATTTTATTCGAGACGGTAATGGCATCCCCGTTTTGCCCCAGTGCCATGAGAGCCACCATCTCTTTTTTAGTACTTCCGACACCGAGGGTGGATGCGATCGGCATGGCTGCGAGCATGTGAGAAGCGTCGAGTTCTCCGACCGTCATTTTGTCACGGACATTGGCCCATGAGGCTTCTTTGCTGAGGGTGACATTCAAACCGTGTTTGGCGAAAAAACCTTTTTCTTTGGCGATAACGACTGCGGCACAGTCGGTGAGCGGAATGAACCCGATCGTGAGATCTTTTTTCTCCGGTGCCGCCATCGCTATGGATGCAGCAAGTGAAAGCAATAAAGCACCTTTTCCGATTACATTTAAACGTTTCATGATCAACTCCTATTTAAGACTTATTTGTCTGAAATAATTGTAGAGCAAATAAAATACTTTATATTCAATATTATGATTAAAAAATATACAATTATATGATTATTTTAGGGAGATGTGTTAAATGCGTTTGACTTTACGTCGTTGGATATCGTCGGTGATTTCGCTAAGCTTCATGGTTCCGTACATATCGAGCATCTCTTGGCGCCAAATATCCCATTGCGCATGCAAGGAACATGGGGTTTCTGCTTCGCAATCTCCCATACCGAGGACACATCGATCGAAAAATTGGCTCCCGTCCACGGCGTAAATGATCGAGATGAGTGTGATCTGAGAAGGCTCTTGGGCTAAACAGATACCCCCGGTTGCACCGCGTTGGGAACGGAGCAGTCCTGCATTGACCAATTTTTGGAGTGATTTGGCGAGAAAATGGAACGGTAATTCAAGAGTCTCGCTAATCTCTTGTATCCGATGCAGTTCCCCTTTTTTTTGCGTCGATAGCCAGACAACCGCACGAATCGTATCTTGGCAGGCCGAAGAGAGCATGGGAATCCTTTGGAGAGTATATAGGGAGTATTGTGACACATCTTGGAAGATCAAACAAGAGAAATAGGAATAAAAAATAACCAATGAACATCCATCTCGACTCTTCGCTACAATACCATTCTCAAAAGGGTTGATATGCAAGCAATTATCATTAACGAAAAAAATTACGGTTCGATCGAATGGCCTAAGACCAAAGGGGCGAAACGGGTGTATGATGCGGTGATTAAAGCGTATGCTCAGCGTCGTCCCATCCGTCTTAATCTGCTGTTTTCTCCCGGAAAGCTCAAAGCCCTGAATTCGTATCAAAAAGGGGGATCGCGCGAAGCACTCGAAGATTTGGAGTGGTTTATCGAGCTGGGTAAAGTGCTTCGTTTCAACACCTCCGAAGCGGTGAAACTGAAAAACAGTATTGAACTCATCAATGATATTGCGCATAACCATTTTAACATTGCCAAACGATTGGGATTGGTCAATAAAAAAGAGAAAACACCTGCCAACGCCGCTTATCTGTTTTGGGATATCGAGAACTTTTCGAATATCGGGCCGATGTTTAATGATTTGATCGATAAATATGAGATTTCGGATGATCATATCTATGTTGCGGCGAATCCCGATTCGTTGTATCTCAAAAAAAGCGAATGGGAAGCCAACCTGTACGATTACGGCAAAACGCTGAAGTCGTTTAATTTTACCAAATGCGATCACGGTAAAAATGTGGCAGACGGTATTCTATTGGACGCCTTTGAAGGGCTGAAGCTCAAATCGTCGGATGTGTATGTGATGACGTTTGATCGGGAACTCAAAGAGCGCTTTATTGCCGCATGTGATCCGAGTAACAATCTTTATATGATGGTTTAGTGTCGTAGCAGAGCAATCAGGGTGATAAGTTCGAGGGTCAAGACGATAAAAAAAGCCCGTTTATAAAAGGCGAGCGGGGAGCGTTCGATCAGTGGAACCTCTTTGGCGAAATAGGGTTTGACTTTCTCCGGGGATTTGAGTTCATAAAAAAATTCGGAGTAGTGAGAGTAGCGCTCATCGGGATTGACGGCAATGGAACGCATCACGATGGAGTCAAGCCATAAGGGGACATTGGGATTGTATTTGGTGGTGTTTTTTGCTTTTTTGAACGTCGGATTTTGAAACGGTTCAATCTCGCCGTAGGGGAATTTTCCGGTGAGTGCCCAGTAGAGAGTGACTCCGATCGAAAAAATTTCGGTCGATTCGTTGATCACCGAGCCGTTGAAGCGTTCGGGCGCGAGATAAGTGGGGGTTCCGGCACGGGAATTGAGCGAAAAAATTTCGACGATGGAGCCAAAATCGACCATCTTAAAGTCGAGTCCGGTTTCCCCCTCTTTTTTATAAACCAAAATGTTTTCGGGTTTGATATCGCCGTGTACCAGCCCCAAGTGGAGTAGATGAGCTTCGGCTTTATGGAGAAATTTGCCGAGTTCTACGACACGATCGACAGAGAGGGGGCGATTTTTGAGATACTCTTTGAGATTGATCCCCTCGATCAGCTCCATCAGATAGTAGCGCATACTCCTTTCATTCGGTATCCATGCGTGCCCAAACGCTTTATGGGTAATCTGTTTAGCATACCACGCTTCGCGAACAAACGCATCAAGGGCTTCTTCGCTCGTGTCAAGCGGAAATTTCATCACAAACAGCTCGTTATTTCGATTTACTTTCCAAATACGGCGATGTTCCATCAACGGAGTCATAAGGGTATAGCCGTCGATGATCTCTCCTTCGCTCAGCGTTTCGGGAACCGGTAGCGCATTATGTTTTAGGGCATGGAGCGGATCGAGCCCTTCGATGCGGAAAATTTGGAGGCTCATATCGTCCCGATCTTTGGGGAGAGCATTGTGAGAAGCGTGATTGATGATCGTCGTTGCCCCCAGCCCTTTATGCAGCAGATCGGCAAAGGTGTCGGTATCCAGAAGATTATAGACTCCGTCGCTGCACAGTATCAGGGTGTCTCCCACGCTCAGCGGCGTCGTTATGATCTGAAGATCGATGTTCTCGCTGAGCCCGCACGCTTGGGTCAGGACATGGGAGAGGTACTCATCATCCATCGTGTGATCGGTGGAGAGCTGTTTGAGGGTTCCATCGGCACTCTGGAGGTAAATACGCGAATCTCCCAGATTGAGGGTGTAGAGGGTGTCTCCTTCGATGATGGCAAGGGCGAGGGTGGTCAAGAGCTCGATTTTCTCGTACTGCGCCATCGACTCTTTGAAGAGGAGATTATTGATGTGGCGGGTGAATACCTCCATCGTTTTAGGGATGTCCCATGCTTTAGGACGGGTTTTGAACTGGTCAATGAAGAATTTTACACATTGACGGGCGGCGGTTCCTCCCCGTTTGGCACTTCCGACACCATCGCACAAAACGCTGATCAGAAGCGTATTATCAAGAATGGCATGCGCACACGCGTCGTCTCCCGTACTGTCAGGTTTGGGGAGAAGCGCTTCAGACGATTGGAGTTTTAGCATGAACCCTCGTTAAATTTTTGCTCCGGATACTGCGCCCCAGGTGGTTCTCCAGCGTGTTTTGACCAGACTGATTCCGGAGACGGCAACCATCGTCATAACAGCGAAGATGATAAATCCAGCCGTGTATCCCTCATACGAGCCTTGCGACCAACCGAAGGTTTTGATGAGGAGGGTTCCTCCGAATCCTCCGGCCATTCCGATGAGACCGGTCATCACGCCGATATCTTTGCCAAATCGCTGCGGGACGAGCTGAAACACCGATCCGTTTGCCATACCGAGGTTGGCCATGATGAGGAACATCACCACAATAGCGCCCCAAAACGGCAACGCGACAAAAGCACTGATAAGTGAGAGGACAATTATACTCCCGAAAAAGACATAGAGCGATTTGATCCCCCCCATCTTATCGGCGATGGCTCCGCCGACGGGGCGCAACACCGCACCGGCGAAGATGCAGAGCGCACCGAAATAGCCCGCGATCACTTTGACATTTCCCTCTCCCATGACATCGAGACCAAACGCACTCATATCGGCTTGGTAGGTGTTCATGAGATAGACTTTCATGTAGTTCGCAAAACCGATGAACCCGCCGAACGAGACGGCGTAAAAGAGGTTAAACCACCACGTATCACGATCCTTCATGAGTTTCATATAATCAGCCGTTTTTTTCGGATTCGGTTTATAGACCGAAGCTGGAGCGTCTTTTGCCATGAACATATAAGCAATAAGGACAACAAACGATAATACGCCTCCAACGAGAAAAACCGATTCCCATCCCCACAGTTCCGCGATTTTCGGTGCAAACAAAAAGTCGATCACCACCCCGATGTTCCCCGCACCCGCGATCCCTAAAACGGTGCCCTGAAGGCGCGGTGGATACCATTGTCCGGTTTGCGGCAAGGCTACGGCAAACGACGCCCCGGCAAATCCCAATCCCAAAGCAACGACAAGGAGCTGATTGTAGGTAATGGCTTCCCCGATCATATAGGCTCCAAACAACGTGGCGATCACGATCAGTTGAGAGACCATCGCGGTTTTTTTCGGCCCGAACTTATCGACGAAGATCCCCAGTACCAGTCGTAAAACCGCGCCGGCAAGGACGGGAACAGCAAGGAGTGTCGCCGTTTGGTCATCATTCATCGCATGACCTTTAGTGGTGAGCGTTTCATTGATTTCACTCGCTAATGGCCCCAGCATCGTCCACATCATAAAACTAAAATCGAAGTAGAGAAAAGCGGCTAACAGCGTCGGCCAGTGTCCCTCTTTTTTTAAATCCCCTAATTTCATTAACCCATCTCCTATCAGGACTTTTTTGTCTGAAAAGTATAAAGGAATTAGAAGATAAAAGATTCATTATTATGGTTAAATTTTAATCATTAAGAGTCATGCTGCCGGTTTACCGATTTCATCGTATAATGGCATTATCATTTTAATGAAGAAGGTAAGGCAATGAACAAACGTGTAAGCGCTGTGTGTGCTCTAATGCTGACATCAAGTATGTATGCGGCCAATGTCGATGGCGGAGCCGTATTGGGCAGTATGGTAGGTGCGGGAGTCGGCTCAGCAGTCGGTTCGGCCGCAGGCGGAAAAGATGGCGCGATTATCGGCGGCGGTGTCGGAGGTGCTTTAGGTGCAGCGGTAGGCGGTACGAATCAAACGTCAACCCGTACCGTTACGCGTGAAAAAGTGATTTACGTCGATAGAGATCATCATGATCACGGAAAACACAAAGGGCATTACAAAAAACATCGAAAACATCATCACGATGATTAAGGGAAGAGGGGATTAACACCCCTCTTCGATAACATAGACTTGATTCTTCTGTTTCCGTTTGGCTTCATAGAGGGCTTGATCCGCTTTGAGGATTGAGCTTTCAAACCCTTTTTCACATAGTTTCGTCACTCCGATGCTTACCGTCGTTTTGATCTCTTTGCTCTCGTAAAACAGATGAGCTTTTTCGATGTTCAGACGAATTTTTTCGGCGATTTTTCGGGCAACATCGAGGGTGCAGCGGTTGAGTACAATGATAAATTCATCTCCCCCGAAACGGTACGCTTTATCGGTATTGCGAATAATCGAAGCAATCGTTTTAGCCACAAAAATAAGGGTTTTATCCCCCGCAAGATGCGAATGACTGTCATTCACTTCTTTAAAATCATCCAAATCGATCATCAACAGATAGCAGCCTATTTCCCCCTCGCGGTGTTCACGACTCTCGACAATGGCGATCAAATCTTTAAACAGCTCTTTTCGGTTGTAAAAGCCCGTAAGGTTATCGACACGGCTCTCATGGGTAATATGTTCAAGTTTTTGATTGAGCGTATTGATCCGTTCATGGGCTTTGAGGAGGGCATGCGCCATTTCGGTATCGAGCAGGGCAAGGTTGCTGACGATTTTACTGCAATTTTCACTCAGGTAATTTTCTTCATACGGGTGGGAGGGACCTTTGCGACTGGCGTGCTCGTTCATAACGGCCGCTATTTCTTGATGACTCTCTAAAAAAGCTTCGAGTGCGGTTTTGGCGATTTCAAGGTATTTGTTGACATCGTTATTGATCATCTCTTGGCGGTATGCCTCGCACGTTAATTCCGCACAGACCTGTTCTTCAAGCAGACGGTTGAATTCACTTTGGTAATGAACGGGAAGGGGTAAACGTCTTTCGGAACGAAGGTTTTCGATCGCTTTATTACAGAGTTCCCAGCTTTGATGATTTAATGTGTCTTGTTCCATAGAAAAGGGCTGTCCTAATGTTGTTGAAAAATACGTGCACACCGATTATAGCATGCTATAGAGACTATAATCGACATATTTGTGCAATTTTTCATCGGATTCATATTTTTAAAAGTATGATATTATTATACAGAATAAAGTAAAAATTAAACCTTTTAAAATTGTGCATGTAGGAGGTAGAGAATGTTTGACGAGTTTAAAAAGTTTTTAATCACGGGTAACGTGGTTGATATGGCGGTTGGGTTTATCTTCGGTGCGGCATTTGCGACGGTCGTGAAATCGTTGGTCGCAAATATTATCATGCCTCCGGTGGGATTGCTGATGGGCGGAGTGGATTTCTCCTCGTTGTTTATTGCGTTGGATGGTAAAACGTATGCTTCATTGAGCGCACTGGATGCGGCCGGAGCTCCGGCGATTAAACTCGGGGTGTTTATCAACGATGTGATCTCGTTTACGATTCTCGGATTCGTGATGTTTATGATGGTCAAAGGGTACAATAAACTCAAAGCGCAAAGTAGTGTGCCTGAAGTACTTACCGAGCCCACGACACCGACGATGAAAATATGCGGCGAGTGTGCGATGGAGATCCCCTACGCCGCGAAAGTATGTCCGTATTGCAAAAGCACGCAGAGCTGATTATTCATGCCTTAACGCATCGATCGGGTTAAGCCGAGCTGCTTTGCGGGCGGGAAAATAGCCAAATCCGATCCCCACGATGGCGGAGAAGACAAACGCAATGATGACGATCGAGAGATTAAAGACAAACGGCAAATCAAAAAAGAGATTGATCCCTACACCCACACCGATCCCCAATGCCATTCCGATGATCCCTCCCAGCGATGAGAGGACCACCGCCTCGACTAAAAACTGAAGGAGCACTTCACGCTCCATCGCGCCGATGGCGAGTCGGATACCGATTTCCCGCGTCCGCTCGGTCACGGAGACGAGCATGATGTTCATAATCCCGATCCCGCCGACCAGCAGACTGATGGCGGCGACAGCCCCTAGGAGGAGGGTTAGCATTTTCGTGGTGGAGGAGAGGGTCTGAATCACTTCCCGCAGATCCCGTACATTAAAATCATCATCATCCCCCTCGCGGATATGACGCCGTTCGTGCATGAGCGCGGTGAGATTGGTTTTGATGGTTTCGATTTGAGAGGGGTGGTTGGCTGAGACAAGGATCGCCGCGACGTCTTGATTCCCGCTGACTCGGCGCTGGAACATTCGAATCGGTACGACAATCAGATCGTCTTGATCCATGCCAAACATCGAAGCCCCTTTAGGCTTGAGCAGACCGATCACCTGACACGAAAAGTTGCCTAAACGGATCGAAGCACCGATGGGGTCTTGATCGCCGAAAAGTTCTTGACGAACCGTTTCGCCGATGACGCACAGCGCTTTGCCGCTTCGCAGTTCCGCTTCGCTAAAGAGTCGCCCTTCCTTGAGTTGCCAATCTTTGACGATGAAATAGTCATTCGTACTTCCATCGACGGAGGTGGAATAGTTTTGATTGCCGTAAATCGCTTTCATCCCTTTGGACGCGACGGGTGCTACCCCTTTGAGTCCGCTAATTTCTCGGTGAATGGCGATGATGTCGTCGTGGGTGAATTTTTTGGCGGTGGCGTCTTCGCCGCGGGGGCCATGACGATCTTGCCCCGGACGGAGAATCAGCATATTGCTCCCGAGTTTGGAGATGCTTTGGGTGACATAGGCGGTGGTCGCATCGCCGAGCATTACCATTGCGATGACGGAGGCGACTCCGATGACGATCCCAAGCGTCGTGAGGATGGAGCGCATAGCACTGCGTCGAATCTCTCGGAGTGCGAGGACAAATGCATTGCCGATCATCGGATATCACCAGATTGTGTTGAGGTAATGGTATCGATTTGTCCATCTCGAAAATGGATGATGCGCGAAGCGTACTCGGCCATTTCGGGTTCATGGGTCACCATGATGATGGTGATCCCTTGGTGTTGGTTGAACGATTGCAACAGTTCCATAATTTCGATGCTTTTTTGGGTGTCGAGGTTTCCGGTCGGCTCATCTGCCAAGATGATGAGAGGATCGGTGACGATCGCACGTGCGATGGCCACCCGCTGCTGCTGTCCGCCTGAAAGCTCTCCGGGGGTGTGAAATGCTACCTTTTCGAGTCCTACGCTTCGGAGGGCGAAGAGCGCTTTTTCCCGCCGTTCTTTGGCCGGTACTCCGCGATAAAGCAGAGGCAGTTCGACGTTTTCGATCGCGGAGGTTTTACCCAGTAGGTTGAATCCTTGAAACACAAATCCGATGTAATGACGCCGAAGGAGTGCCCGCTGATCACGGCTGAGCTGTCCCGCATCGACCCCTTCAAAGAGGTATGAACCTTCGCTGGGGGTATCCAAACACCCGATAATATTCATCGCCGTCGATTTTCCCGATCCGCTGGGTCCCATGATCGCGACAAACTCCCCTTGGCGTATCTGCATATCGACGCCCCGAAGGGCATAGGCGGTCGCGTCCCCCGCGCCGTAATATTTTTTTACGTCTTTGAGCTCGATGAGATTCATTGTTTCTCTTCGATACCGGTGATGATGCGATCGGTCGGTTTGAGCTTACCATCAAGCACGACGGTAGAGATACCGTCGCTTTTTCCGATGGAAACGTTGATTTTGACCGGAGTGTTATGGCGTAAAACCCATACGTGATGCGCCTTATCGTTATTCTTCGTGGCATGCTTTTTCTTCTCTTGCGGATCACCGTCCACGGGAGATGGTGGAGTAAAACGGAGTGCGGCATTGGGGACAACCGTGACGTGTTTGAGGGTCTCGGTGATGATGGATGCGCTGGCGGTCATCCCGGGGCGAAGGAGGAGGGCTGTGTTATCCACTTCGACCACCGCTTCATAGGTCACGACCCCGTTGATGATGGCCGAATTAAGGCGCAGCTGGGTGATACGCCCCTCAAAGGTTCGATTGCTGTACGCATCGACGGTGAAGAGGACTTTTTGCCCTTCTTGTACCGATCCGATGTCCGCTTCATCGACGCTCACGATCGCTTTCATTTTGGTAAGATCTTCAGCGAGGGTAAATAACACGGGCGTTTGCATCGACGCGACAACGGTCTGCCCCGGCTCTACTTTGCGAGCAAGGACAATGCCGTCAATAGGAGAGACGACGACCGCTTTGCGCAGATTGTCCGCATCGCTTTTGGATTGGGCGAGTGATTGTTCCACCTGGGCTTTGGCCGCCGCCAGAGCCGCTCTGGATTGATTCAGTGTTGTTAGAAGGGAGCGGAGCTCTTTGGCAGAGGGGTAGTTTCCCTCCGTCGATGCATACATTTTTTGAGCCCGTTCGTACTCGATCTGAGCCGTTTCGAGTGCGGCTTTGGCACTCTCTTCATTGGCTTTGAAGCGCATCCACGCCGCTTTGGAACTCGTGGCGGTGGCGGTTAGTCGGGTAATGTCGAGTTTCGCCAAAAGCTGATTTTTACGTACCCGATCATTATAATCAACGTCCACCCGCTCGATGGTTCCGGAGACTTCGATACCGACATCGACGGTATTGGTCGGTTCGAGATTACCGGTGGCCGAGACCGAAGTGGTCAAATCCTGAACGCGTAAAGGGACGGTGACATACACCGGTTGATTGGTGTGTTGTTGGCGGATCGTGTAGAGAGTCGCTGCAACGATCAATACGGTGATGATACCGATGTAGAGTAGTAATTTCCGTCTCTTTTGGATGGGGGTAGAGGCGATATTGAGAGTTTTTTCGATGGAGTGAAGATCGTTCATGGATTCTCCTGCGGGTGTTGAATCATAAAATGCAAAGCGGCGAGTTCAAGTTGGATATTGAGGTCGTTAATCGCAATTTCGGCGGCTTCGATTGCTTTGGTATTTTGGAGGGTTTGAAGATCGTATCCCGCTTTGTACCCTGAGGTGACGGCTGCTTTGGTCGCCCCCAGCAGTTCGTCATAATAGGCGAGATTTTCGTGGGTGATGGCGATAAGACGATCATAATTTTCGATCCGCATTAAGGTCTGCTTATAGCTCGCTTCGATCTGGCGCTGCGTATCGGCACTCTGGGCGTGCAGTTTGAGATAGGCAGCTTGGGCTTCTTGCGTGGCGGCAGAAGCGTTATAGGTGAGCGGATAAGAGAGCTGAAGTCCTGCATCGTAAAAATTCCCGCTGTAATTGAGGAGACGATTCTCACGCACACGGTACTGCTGGGTTCCGGCGTTGGCAAGGAGGGTGAGTTTGGGGTAATAGGCACTTTTCACCTGGCCGTATTGCTGGGCGGCACTCTCGCTTTTGGCTTTGGTATAGCGCAGATCCCAGTTATCTTCGATAAAAGTCTCTTTGGAAACAAGGGTGAAGCGGGGAAGCTGAATCGTTTCGATCAGACGATCGCTGAGCTTGGCCGCTTCATACTTTTGATGGGATAGGTTCATTCGGATCACGGCATTGGTTTTGAGCTCATTGCTCTGATTCATAAGGGCATTATTGAGCAGAGTGATGTCGATGTCTCCCGCTTCATACTGTTTTCGTTTGAGAAAGATTTCGATTCGATAATTTTTGAGTTTGAGTTCGCTTTGATCCAACAGAAGCCTATTTTTTTGGTAGTTTAAAACGGCAGTCGTTAATTGCGCTTTGGCCGAAGCCATATCTTTACGCAGTCCTAGCAAATCGGCATGATATTTGGCATCCGCGTAGCCAATGGCATAGGTGATCCCGCCGGAGCGAAAAAGATCTTGCGCAATACCGGCCGAGGCGCTCTCTCGGCGGTTGTGCGTATCGGTTGCGGCGGATTGATCGTAAGTGCTGGAAGCTTTGAGGGTGAGAGGAGAAATCCAGTCGTAGCGGAGTTTATCGCGACTTGAATCAATTTCCTGTCGTTGTTGTTCGAATAAGGATTGTTTTTCGGGGCTTAAGTCCTGAGTTTCGAGGCCATAGAGGGCAGATATCATGAGAGTGATCGCAGGCAGTGAACGGAACATCGAATCTCCTCTGGGGAATGCAAAGTACATTGTATGCTTTTTTCTTTAAATAAAACGATTATAATTTCGAGAAAATTTACGTGATGATAAATGAGATGGGATGACACGACGACGAAATGTGATGCTAGGAACCATGGTACTAGGGGCTGTTTTCCCCTTTTCGCTTGTGGCTCAAGAGGTGATTGGGCTCGAGCGGATTGAAGTGCAGGGACAGAACGATGTACTTGAAGAACGGCATGAAAGTTCGATTGCGAAGCGGATTATCAAAGGAGACGAACTCTCACGATACGGAGATTTAAATGCGCTGGAGATTTTGAAACGGACTCCCGGGGTCACGGTCAATGAGGGGAAAGGGAAAAAAGGCTCTCCGGGAAAAGGATACACGAAAGTGTTAGTCGATGGAGAGGAGGTGATGGTGACGAAGCGGGGCAATCCGCTGGAGCAGATTGCCCCGGAGATGATAGAGCGGCTTGAAGTAATGACCAACGGTTCGGCGGAATATACTGCGGAATCGATGGGCGGGATTGTCAATATTGTCCTCAAAAAACCCTCTTCTGAGAAAACCACGGCCAAACTCACACTGGGATCGTACAGCGACGCGCCGATGGGAACCTTATTCGCTCAGCAGGAGGGAAAAAAAGGGAAGATGGCGTATCTCGTGAATACGACCGTTGCCGATAATTCGATCCATAATACCGCTTCCACCCATCTTTCAACCCGAAGCGAATACAATGATAACCATGCACGCAATCAATCGGTTGGGGTTACCACGAAGCTCATCTACACCCCATCGACGAAAGACAAATATACGTTTGACGGATCACTCAACCGAGGCGAGGAGGTACGCAAAAGCATCGAAGAGCGATACGGTTCGAGCCGTGAGAGCATTCTCAACCGCAACGAAGGGGAAGGGTGGATGGCTTGGAGTAAGCTTGCGGGAATCCATAACCTTTCTGGAACCGAAATGGTGGAATGGGGGGTGAAGTATCACGAAAATCGCTCCAACGCCTCGACCAGTACCCAAAGTGCTACCGCGCTGGATCAACAGCAAGATGAGGGTGCCTTTCGAATGTTGGGGACGCAGGGGAGTTACTCGATTGCGTGGAGAGATCATTTTATCAAAACGGGTGGCGAGATTAAACGGCTCAATCAGCACGATCAGGCGACGGTTTACAGCAACGGCAGTCTTACATCAGAGAATCGGCAGAGTTTAACCGAAACCAAAGGCTCATGGTATTTCCAAGATGAAATTTCCATGGGGGATAAATGGGTGATCACCCCCGGAGCGCGGTTTGAGAGATCGCTGCGTCATGCTCAGCAGACGTACAGTGTCGATTATGTAGCCCCCTCTCTACACTTTTTGTACAAATTGACCCCGGAGGATAACATCCGCGCGAGCGTTGCCAAGACGGTGAAACTCCCCCGTTTGGACGAATTGTCTCCGACGGTGGAGAGTACATTGAGACAGAATGATTTGAATCATCCGGATATGAGCGGAAATCCGAATCTCAAACATGAAGAGGCGTTAAGCTATGAGCTTCGATACGAGCATTTTTTTGAGGACAAAGGGATTGTCTCCATGGGGGGATTTTACCGAAAAATCAGTGATAAGATTGAGCGCTTAACCACCTATAATTCGGGGACGGGACGCTACCTTGAACGTCCTGAAAATGCGGGTGAAGGAAGGCTTTGGAACTGGGAAGTGGAAGTGAAAAAATCACTTGAACAGTACGCTCACGGGGTCGGGATGTTTGCAAACGCTACGTTTCAAAACTCTTCGTTAGAGAGTGATGGAATCAAACGCAATATCAAAGGGACGCACGATTACATTACCAATATCGGGTTAGATCATACGGTATCGGCGTATCATCTGACCTATGGGGCGGCGTGTCGCTACCTGAGCGGTTATCAGGATGATATGGACGCACGAGGGGTGGTCGAATCACAAAAGGGGTATGGAACAGTTGATCTGTATTTCAAAAAGCGGATCGATTCGGTCTATAAAATGGGATTGAATCTGAAAAACATCACCCAAGAGACCATTACGACGACTTCCAAACGTTACAATGCAGGGGTGTTGAGCGAAACGCAGGTTGATCATGATAATTCGCGGTTTCAGTTCCTTGTTACCTTGGAGGGGCGCTGGTAGGGGATTGATTGAAATCATGCTAAAATACGTCCTATTATAAGGAGTTCCTGTGATTTTTGCGTTGATTGTCCTTTTTACCTTTTATACCGCGCTTCAGCTCTATGTGAGTGTGATGCAAATCGGCTATGTGAATCAGATGAAGCGACGGAGCGCTGTTTTGATGGATCCTGCGTCGTATCTGGATGCGGGGAACTATGCCGTCGATAAAGAGAAGATGACGATGCTCGGAACCCTCATCGAGTATGCTCTGTTTATCGTCTGGATCGGAGGCGGTTTGGCATGGTTGGACACGCTCTTTATGATCCAGAGCGAAACGATGCACACGATTTTGGCCGTCTTGGGATTGGTGCTCATTAATGCGCTGGTATCACTGCCGATGAGCTGGATAATGAAATTCAAAGTGGATGCGAAGTACGGCTTTAACCGATCCAGCACCGGACAATTTATCAAAGATACCCTCATCGGGATGATTCTTACGGTGGTCGTGGGGAGCCTGATCATCTGGATCGTTTCGGAAATCATCCGCTCCAGTCAACAGTGGTGGTTGTGGAGTTTCGGATTCATATTTGGGGTCGTGGTATTATTGAATATGTTGTTTCCGACCATCCGAGCCCTCTTTTTTGATAAAGTGACACCGCTCGAAAACCCTGAACTTCAAGAAAAAATCGATGAGCTGATGAAAAAAACCGGATTCGTGAGCAGCGGCGTATTCGTCAGTGATGCGAGTAAACGCGATGCACGGCTAAATGCCTATTTCGGAGGGTTAGGGAAAACAAAGCGGGTGGTATTATTCGACACCTTGTTGCAAAAACTCTCTTCGCAAGAACTCATCGCCGTTTTGGGGCATGAACTGGGACATTTTGCCCATGGTGACCTTTACAAGAACATTGCCATGGTGGGAGCGATGCTCTTTGGGATGTTTGCCTTGCTGGGAAACATCCCGCAAACCCTCTTTTTGGAGCTGGGGGTTTCCCCCTCGCCGCACATGATGATGATGCTCTTTTTACTTCTGATGCCCGTCGCGAGCTTCTTTATCATGCCGCTGATGGGACTGCTCAGCCGTCATAACGAGTACGAAGCGGATAAAAGCGGCGCCGAACTCGGGGGAGCAGAGCATTTGATCAGCGCATTGCAAAAATTGGTCAGTGAAAACAAAAGTTTTCCTCTTTCCCATCCAATCTACCGTTTTTTCCATACGACGCATCCGCCGGTGATTGAGCGACTTCGCGCGTTGGGAGCGACGATTGAGATGGATTATCAAGAAGATTTTGAAGATCCATGCCCTGTTCTTTAGCCGTTTTGCATGAACGCGTTACGAGCATCCTCGAGGGGGTAGTAGAATCTCCCCGCCGTGAAGCGGAATTACTGCTGATTTCGTATCTACAGCGAGATCAGCTCTATTTTATCACCCATCAAAACGAGTTGGTCGAGGAGGAAGATCCGAAACTCCTCGAATGGATTGAGAAGCGGAGCCGTAATGTGCCGCTCGAATACCTCACCAAGCGCGTCAGTTTTTACAGCGAAACGTTTTACATCGATGAGGGGGCACTCATCCCCCGTCCTGAAACGGAGCACCTGATCGATGAGGTGTTGGCGCGCGTCAGCCGCGATGCGAAGATCACGATAGCGGAAGTGGGCATCGGGAGCGGGATCATTTCGATCATTTTGGCACGTCATCTTCCGCATGCTCGCTTCATCGGTGTCGATATTTCTCCCCACGCCCTGGGTGTGGCTCGGCGCAACATTGAACAATTCGGTTTGGAAGATCGAATCGAATTGCGAGAGGGAGATCTCCTTTCGTGCGTCGAAGAGAAGATCGATCTTTTGGTGTCGAATCCTCCCTATATCGCGCAGGACGTGAAGCTTGAGAGTAATCTGGCATATGAGCCTCAAAACGCCTTGTTCGGAGGAGAAATCGGGGATGAGATCATCCAAAAACTGCTCAATGAAATGGCCGCACGGCGCATTCCGATGTTTATCTGCGAGATGGGATACGATCAGCGTGCAAAAGTGCAGGAGTATCTCAAACCTTTTGCGGTAAAATCATTGGAATTTTATACCGATTTGGCTTCGTTGGATCGAGGATTTATCGTAAGGGGAACGTATGAATAAAAGAGCAATAATCGATGTGACCTATTTGTTGTTTGTCGGCATGAGTATCGGAGCGATCTTGATATTAGGGATTTTTGTGGCCGCGGTGGTATTTCATTCCGAGGTGTATTTGACCATTCCGCTCCTTTCGCGCTACGAAGAGGGGAAAATCATGGGGGAAATTTTTCGCCGTTTCAGTTATTGGGCATATCTCATGGTCGTCGTGATCGCGGTCTATGAAAGCGTGAAGTACAAAACCATGCAGATCGATAAAGTGGCGGTTCTCAGTGCCATGGGATCGATCGGAACCTTGCTTCTTTTCGCGGCGGTTTATACACCGAAGATGCTTGAATACCAAGCACAGGGCGAAGCTGCCATGATGGAACATTCGTTCGAATCGCTGCATAAAGCGAGTGAAATCGATTTTAAAATTATGCTGGTGATGTTACTGGTACTCTTCATTCGCCGAGGGTATTTATTGGCGGGCAGACGATGATCTCGTTTGAGAAGGTGACGAAAAGCTTCGGAAGCCGCCAAATTTTAAAAGGGGTTGATCTGCAGATTGAAAAAGGGAAGACGACCGTTATTTTCGGTGTTTCCGGTGGGGGAAAATCGACGATCATCAAGCACATGGTGGGATTGCTGGTTCCTGATAGCGGTACGATTACGGTAGCGGGAACCCGTGTCGATAACGCCGATGAAGAAACACTGCGCGAAGTGCGTAAAAAAGTGGGATTTCTATTTCAAAGCGGGGCATTGTTCGACAGCATGAATATCAGTGAAAATGTGGCGTTTCCAATGGTCGAACACCAAAAATTGACCCCCAAAGAATTGGCCTATAAGATCGATGAAAAATTGACGATGGTCGGGCTCGATCCAAAAATCGTGAAATCCCTCTATCCTGAAGAATTGAGCGGTGGGATGCGTAAGCGGGTCGGCTTGGCTCGGACGCTGGCATTGGAGCCGGAAGTGATTTTGTACGATGAACCGACTTCGGGGCTTGATCCGGTGACGAGCGACTTTATTACCCAAATGATCTGTCGCCTTCGGGATGATATCGGTATGACATCGGTATTGATCAGTCACGATATCGGAGAAAGTTTTAAAGCCGGAGACCATTATGCGATGCTCTTTGACGGTGTCATTGTGGAAGCGGGAAATAAAGAATCGTTTCAAAGCTCTTCCAATCCGGTGGTCCAGCAGTTTATTCATGCACGGTCTGTCGGGCCGATCGCATTTCATTGATAAAGGAGCGGCGATGAAGCTTTGGGTAGAGGCGATCATATTGTTGGTTATCGGATTTGCTCCCTGTGCAGTAGCGCAAGAACACCCTTCTGCATGTAGCAAAGATCAACATCCCAATGAATTTACCGTATTAAGCTATCATGAAATCGCCGAGAAAGGGGAGACGCTTGATTCCTCTTATACGGTTACCCCCGCACGTTTTGAAGAACAGATCCTATGGCTTAAAAAGAAGGGATATCATTTTATCTCCATGGATGACGTGCTGGCACATCGAACCAAAGGGAGAGCTTTACCGGAAAAGGCCGTATTGATGAGCTTTGATGATGGGTATCAGTCGGTGTATGTTCATGCCTATCCCCTCCTTAAAAAGCATAAAATTCCTGCCGTCATCGCGTTGGTGGGCAGTTGGATGAAAGCGCAGAAGGTGGTCGATTTTTCAGGTGAAAAAATCGATCGGGATAAGTTTTTGAGCCGCCGAGAGATCCGCGAGATGGTTAAAAGCGGTCTGATTGAGATCGCAAGCCATAGTTATGATTCCCATTACGGTATTAGAGGAAACCCCCAAGGCAATACCCAGCCGGCGTTAACTACCCGAGCGTGGCTCTCTCAAGCGCAGCGCTATGAAACGCAACGTGAATATGAAAAACGGATTTATCACGATTTACGTGAAAGTTCTCTTTTTTTAGAACGTTATACAGGGCAAAAACCGCGCATTATCGTCTGGCCGTACGGGCGGTATAATATCGATACGCGGAAAATGGCTCATAAAGCGGGGATGGATATCGGATTAACGCTGGATGATGGGAGCAATACCCGCTTCACTCCCTTATGGGGACTGCGACGTATTTTGGTCGAATCGGATATGAGTTTAAACGATCTTGAGTATGACATGTGGCTAAGAAATTTAAACGTCACCGATAATGGGCGCAATACCAAAGCGGCGCATGTCGATTTGGATTATATGTACGATCCCGATCCCAAGCAGCAGCAGAGCAATATCGACGCCCTCATTGGGCGGATTCGCCTTTTAGGGGTTAATACGGTTTATTTGCAGGCGTTTGCCGATCCCGATGGCAACGGAGCCGCCGATTATACCTATTTTCCGAACCGTCACATTCCGATGAAAGCGGATCTTTTTAACCATGTCGCATGGCAGATTCGGACCCGAACCCCGGTAAAACGGCTTTACGCATGGATGCCGATGATGGCATGGGAGCTGCCGAAGAACCATCGCGTGGCGCAGGATAAGGTGGTTACGTTGCAGGTGGATCCCTCGCATCTGAATATGGGGTATCCGCGTCTTTCGCCGTTTTCTCCTAAAGCACGGAGCGTGATTCGGGAGATTTTCGAAGATTTAGGCAAATCGGCCTATTTTGACGGAATACTGTTTCACGATGACGTTACCCTTTCTGATTTTGAAGACGATAGCGTGTTTGCCCGTCAGCAGTACAAGCGATGGCACCTCTCGGGCGATGTGATGAGCATTCGAAAAGATCCGAAGCAATTAGAACGTTGGACGGTACTGAAAATCCGCTATTTGGATCGTTTCGCGATGGAGTTGGGCGATATGCTCCGCACCTATCAGCCGGGGCTAAAAACCGCGCGTAATATGTATGCCCAAGTGGTCCTCCATCCGTATGCCCCGGAGTGGTATGCCCAAGATTTCCGTGAATCGCTCCGATACTATGATTACACCGCGATTATGGCCATGCCCTACATGGAAGAAGCCCCGGATGCCAAAGCCTTTTTTGATCAGATGATTCGTCGGATCAAGGCCGAAGAGTGCGGTTTAGAGAAGACGGTCGTCGAGCTTCAAAGTGTGAATTGGCGACAACACGATGAGCCGCTTTCCACGGAGGAATTTACCGGTACGATACGCTATTTGTATCAAGAAGGGATCAACCATATCGCCTATTATCCCGATAATGTCTTTAAAAACAATCCGAATGCCGAAGCAACGCGCACGGTATTGGAAGAGAAGCCGTTGCGTATGAATACGCTCGGTTCCCCTTCGAACTAAGGGTATAGAGGGATGGTTACGGTCTATTTTGTATGGCATTTGATATGGCATGCCCTTTTGGCGTATGTCTTTTTCTATCCGCTGTTTATGTCCAGTTTATGGATGATCGGGGCGATCTTTTTTTATTATAAGAATGAAAAACCCTATCTCCACCATAAAATCCCCGAACTTCGTCCCGGTGAGCGCTGGCAGGGGGTGAGTATCGTGATTCCCTGCTACAACGAAGGGGAAAATATTAAAGAAACGATGTATCATGCCCTGAATGTCGATTATCCCGAATTTGAGGTGATTGCGGTCAATGATGGCAGTAAAGACGATACGTTATCGCTGCTGTTAGAACTAGCACAGGTCAATCCTAAGCTCAAAGTGGTCAATCTTGCCGAAAATCAGGGAAAAGCATTAGGGCTTCAAGCGGGGGCGCTGGTTGCGAAATACGAGTTTTTGGTCTGTATTGATGGAGATGCGCTGATCGATCCGTATTGTCTGTATTGGATGGTGAAACATTTCATCCGCTACCCGCAAGTCGCAGCCGTCACCGGCAATCCTCGAATTCGCAATCGTACGAGTCTGCTCGGAAAAATTCAGGTCGGTGAGTTTTCATCGATTGTAGGGATGATCAAACGGGCGCAACGGAGCTATGGCCGTTTGTTCACTGTTTCGGGCGTTATCACCGGATTTCGTAAAGCGGCGGTTCATGAGATCGGTTACTGGAGTCCGGATATGCTGACCGAAGACATTGATGTGACTTGGAAGCTACAGCGTAACGGCTGGGATGTCCGTTTTGAGCCCAGAGCGCTGGTATGGATTTTGATGCCCGAAACGCTCAAAGGGCTGTGGAAACAGCGGCTCCGATGGGCGATGGGCGGAGCACAAGTGATGCTTAAAAATTTCAAAGTCCTTTTCTCCCCCAAACAGACCCATTTATGGGGTCTGATGATCGAGTTAGTGATGAGCAGCTTATGGGCTTACAGTATGGTTGCCGTCTTTTTAATTTGGTTCGTCAGTCAGTTTTTGCCTGATTTCAATGTTTTGGTCGCGAATTCACCGATCTTACCCGATGAAAGTAGCGTGATTTTGATCGGGGCGTGTCTCATCCAGTTTTGGATCAGTAAATGGCTGGATGGCCATTACGATGAGGGGTTGGGGCAAAACTATTTTTGGATGATTTGGTATCCGTTCGCTTTTTGGTTTCTCAATCTTTTTACCGCGGTTACGGCTCTTCCCAAGGTCCTTTTCGGCAAAAAAGGGCGAGCCCGCTGGGTGAGTCCGGATCGAGGGGTGCATCAGCTCACAAAAAAAAGTAAAGGTAATGGGTAAATGCAAACGCTGATTATCAATAAACGTCATGAAATGCCCAAGCGAAAAAGATTATTATGGGATGCTTTTACCGTGTTGTTGTGGATAGGTTGGATCTATTTGTGGAAGCCGGTTATTATTGTCTTGTATAAAATTATCATGCTGGATGCACCTGTTGAAGAATTATCCGATGTCATCTATGAAGAGGTTAATGCCATTCCGTTTGAGCATGCGATTATTATGCTAACAGTGACACCGGTGATCCTTTTTATTCTTTCCAGACTCAATCGCCATCAAGCTCCGAGTGAACATCTGATGTATGAAGCACATGAATATTCCGAGTATTTTAAACTTGAGGAGGGGCAGCTTGCCTCGTGCATTGAGTCCCAGCTTGTCACCGTTTATCATGATGAGTACGGTCGTATTGTTCGATTGGAAAATACGATCGCTAACGTTTCCTAACGCCCACCAAACTTCTTCGTCCACCATTCCTGAGGGGTAAGGGTTTTGTGCTGTAAAAACTCTTCGTCAAAACTGTATTCGTACGTCGAGCAATATTCCAATACCGTAGCATACGCTTCATTGATCTGTGTACTCATGGCATGGGCACTTTTCGGATCATCCGGATGTTTGTCAGGATGCCATTGATGCATGAGGGCTTTATAACGGGTTTTGATTTCGGAAAGGGTGGCTTTATCGCTCAGGCCAAGGAGCGTTTTGGCCTTGATGAGCTTTTCAAAAGAGAGCATTGAGAGGGAGATTAGTCTCTTTGCTGACGCATAAACGTCGGTACATCCAAGAAATCTTCGCTAAAATCTTCACCATTGGAAACTCTTTTAATCACAGGACGGGAAATTTCACGCGGTTTTACTGGTGCTTCAGTGTTTTCGAATTCGCTGTTATTGAACCCGACAGAAACTTTTTTATCAAATCCGGTTGCAACGAGGGTAATGCGGATAAAATCAAGTGGAATCGCCTCATCGGTTGTCGTACCGAAGATAACATCCGCTGCATCATCGACACTTTTATGGACGACATCCATTGCCGCGCTGAGTTCCATGAACGGGAATTCAGGGTGCATATTGAAGTGAACCAAAACCCCAAGCGCACCGTTGATTGACATGTTATCCAAAAGCGGTGACTCGATCGCGTTTTTAATCGCTTCATAGGCCGCATTTTCCCCTTTGTATTCACCCACACCCATGAGGGCCAAACCACGGTGGCTCATAACGGTTTTAAGGTCGGCGAAGTCAAGGTTGATATCATTTTCTCCACTGGCAAGAATCACTCCCGATGTTCCGCTGACGGCGCGAGCAAGTACGCTGTCAACGATTTTAAAACTCTCTTTAATTCCTAATTTCGGGTCAATAATGGAAAGGAGTTTGTCGTTAGGGATAACAACAATCGAATCGGACTCACGCTTGAGTTCTTCGAGACCCTCTTCAGCGAGTTTTAGACGTTTACGCCCCTCAAAGGAGAAGGGTTTGGTCACAACGGCGACGGTTAGCGCTCCTACCTCTTTAGCGATACGGGCAATGATCGGTGCTGCACCGGTACCGGTACCGCCGCCTAGACCTGCGGCAACGAAAACGATATCGGCTCCCTCAAGTGCGCGGCGAAGATCTTCCTCGCTTTCCAATGCCGATTCTTTCCCGATTTCGGGTTTCATTCCGGCACCCAACCCTTTGGTTAGTTTAGCGCCGAGTTGAATTTTAATAGCGGCAGAACCTTGCTCAAGGACTTGGGCATCGGTATTGGCGATGATGAGTTCGATTCCGGGAATCTCCTCTTTGAGCATATAGCCGATCATATTGCCGCCGCCGCCGCCGACACCGACGGCTACGATACGGGCTCCGGTTAAAGTGCTTGATTCGTTAATTGAAAATGGTTCCATGCTTGCTCCTTGATGTGGTTAAAATAGTTGAGTTGCCCAATTCCAAAACTTGGAAACGGGGTTGAGTTGTTCCGTTTGATTGGTCGAATTCGCATTAATATTGACCATTTTGGACGGTTCGCTTTTGGAAGCGGTTTCAGCTTTTGCCGCTTGTGCAGGACGAGCGCTCGGAGACGGTGTTGGAATCGTCGATGCGGTAGCGGGGACCAATTCATCGAGTTCTTCCTCTTCTGCCATTGGGGCATCGTGGTGGATAATCTCTTCTCCGGCATAACGGAGACGTTTGTTGACATCGATTTCATACGGGGTAAAACCGCCCGCAGAGTATTTGATCAGTCCTACGGCTCCGGAGTAAGAAGGATCACGTAGCGTGTCGAATAATCCCCCCATATCGGTCGGTTTGGCAAGACGAACCGGCATGTTGTCCAAGATCGCCACGGCAAGTTCGCGCAACCCTTCAATTTTGGTAAATCCTCCCGTTAGGATGATTCCCGCTCCCATGTGCTCTTTTAGGCCGCTTTTTTCGATCGATTGCGCGATGATCATGAGTGTCTCTTCGACACGGGCATAGATGACGTTATGAACCACTTCCAAAGAGACTTCGTGCATGGAACTTTCATCCCCGATCACCGGAAGCTCGATGAGATCATTGCTGGGTGCGTACAATGAACCGTAGTTCATTTTCACGTTGTCTGCTGTATGGAGCGGTGTGTGCAATGCCATGGAGAGGTCATTGGTGATATGATTGGATCCGACTCCGAGGAAATCGTTGTATCGGATAGCATGCCCAGAATGGATGACGATATTGCTGGTATTGCCTCCCATATCGACGACGGCGGCTCCGAGCTCTTTCTCATCCGGATTGAGAACGGCGATGGCCGAAGCGTATCCGCTGAGGACGACACTTTCGACATCGACACCGGCCGCTTTGACCGCTTTGCGAAGGTTATTGAGATTGCTTTTTTGGGTGGTGATGATGTGCGTTTCGACTTCGAGTCGGGAAGCGTTCATCCCAAGCGGGTCTTCGATAAAGTCTTGATCATCGACTTTGAAATTATAGGGGAGGGCGTGCAATACTTCAAACTCATTGGGGATATTGGCATTGTACAATGAGGTGTGCATGACCCGATTGATCTCTTTGATGCTGATCTCTTTATTCGGGACGTTGACGATACCGCTGGAATTTAAACTCTTCGTATAGGCACCCGAGATCGAGACAACCGCACTTTTGAGCTCTGTTCCGGCGACTCGTTTCGCATCATTGAGGGCGCTTTTAATCGATTTAGAGGCTAATTCGATGTTGGTAATGCTTCCCTTGCGGAGCCCTTGCGCTTTAGAGATACCGGCTCCGATGATTTGTGCGCTGTTGTCGTCATCGATTTCGGCGATGATGGCACAAACTTTGGTGGAACCGATATCGATGGCTAAAACCGTTCGTTTCAAAATCAAATCCCCTCTACATAAATTTCAACTGGATACTTCTGAGTCAGCATTTTTAACAGCTTTTCATTCAGGAGATTACCCTTGAGTTTCATCACGGTATTTTCATCAGCTACTCCCGTATCTTGAAGCAACTTTTGTTCCAAAACGTTATAAATAATAACATTTCCGCTCTTTAAGGTTAAAAACCCTTGTTTGTTTTTGGAACTGAATAATTTCTCCATAAACTCCCCTGCTTCCGCGCTTGAGAGCCCCGTTAATTTGGCAGCGTCGTTACGTGTGATGAAATCGCTAACACTCCCTTCAAAAGAGTGGTAGCTGTTTTGCGCTAACTCTAAGAGTTTTGTTTGTTTTGCCTGAGCGGTGTATTCGGCAGTTGCTTGCGGCAGAGCTTCTTCATACGTTTTGGTACGCGGCGTATTGATTTTATCAAGCTTGATGATGAAATACTCATTTCCGATCAGACGCGGTTTGAGAAACGGTTTGTCCGAGCTCAAAGCGGTGATCTCTTTGATCTGATCGGGAGAGAAAAGGGTTGTTTTGGAAGTAAGGAGCATTTTCTCGATTTGTACCGATGGGTCGAGTGACCCTTTTTTAAAGTCGATGTAGCGGCGAAGCGCCTCTTTTTCGTTAGTTTTCTCATCTTTGTCGGCTGCGACGGCGGAGCGGATAAATGACAATTCATACGTCGGTTCTGTTTTATATTCGTTTTTGTGGTTATTCCAGAAGGTTCGGATCGCGGCGGTATCGTTGGCCACATTGATCATGGATGGAGTGAGAACTTTGTAGCTGATTTTATCGGCTACTCCCATTGCGCTTGCGATTGATTTAGCTTCCAGAGTTCGCACGCTCGGGGCTAAAAGGTAAAGTGTTTTTTGTATCAGAAGATCCCGTCGCATTGCCTCTTCATACTCTTTTTTGGTTAGATTGTTTTGGGATAGAAGGGCGCTGTACACATTTTTATCAAAAACGCCGTCTTTAGCAAAGGCGTTTTGCGCTTGAATCGTTTTACGAAGTTCTTCATCGCTTACTTCCAAGTCGTATTCTGCCGCAAGGTTTAGAAGGAGTGCTTGGTTCACTAGCCCTTGCATCGCCTGTTTAGGCAATCCGAATTGTTTCGCCTGCTGCTCGTCGAGCTTACCCTGGAAGAGCTGATTGTATTGGTTGAACAAATTACTGTAGGCTTTTTGAAACTCGCCGGAGGTAATCGCTATCTCTCCCACTTTGGCGACGGAACCGGCTTTATCACTGTAATTATATTGTCCCCATCCGACAAAACCGGCACCGATAAAGGCAATGGTTGAAATCCAAATCGTAATAACGAGGTATTTTCGGTGGCGCTGCATCCAAGTAATCATGAGTTTATAAGCCTTTAGCATCGTAGGATGGTGTAAAATTTGGATATTTTATTTAGATTACGATTAAACTTCGATGAAAGTGCAAAATCGCTAACGGATGTTATTCTATATTGACCCCTCTTTTAACGAGTTTGGTGTACAATTACGTTACTAAACAAAAGGGCCCTAACGTGCAAGAGATTCCTCACATTCCCGTATTGTATCGTGAAGTGATAAACGCTTTTGAGTGTTGTGAAGAGGGGAGCCTTATCGATTGTACTTTGGGGTATGGAGGGCATACGTCGTTATTATTGGAAGCAAATGCCCATCGTCGGATTATTGGTATCGATCAAGATGCCACAGCGATCGCTTTTTCAACGGAGCGGCTGAAAGGGTACGATAAGCGAATCGAGATTGTTCAGGGGCGTTTTTCGAAAGTGGCCGAAACCCTTTTATACGAACATGGAGAAAAGATTTGCGGTATTTTGGCCGATATAGGAGTCTCGTCACTTCAGCTGGATCAACGGGAACGGGGGTTTTCGTACGAGAGTGATTGTCTCGATATGCGGATGGATCCCACTTCGCCGCTGAGTGCCAGCGAGGTGGTCAATACCTATTCGCAAGGGGAATTGGAAAAAATTCTTCGTGAGTACGGGGAAGTGAGTAATGCGCGCCATGTCGCCGAAACCATCGTAAAAAAACGTCCGTTTGCGTCAGCGAAAGAGCTTTCCAACGCGATTTTTCATCTGATGCCGAAGGGGAAAAAAATTCATCCTTCCACGCTGGTGATGCAAGCGATACGGATCGAAGTTAATGATGAACTTGGCGAGTTGACCCGTTTGCTCGATGCCATTGAAAAAGGGCCGCAAAAAAAGATTCGTGTGGCGATCATCACGTTTCACTCTTTGGAAGATCGGATTGTGAAACAGCGGTTTGCCCAATGGGCGAAAAACTGCATTTGCCCCGATGATGCGATGCGGTGTACGTGCGGTAATCGTCATGCGATCGGAAAAGTGATCACCAAAAAACCGTTGAGTGCGCAAGAGGATGAATTACGTGCGAACGCTCGGAGCCGAAGTGCCAAATTACGAATATTTGAGATAAACCGATGAACGATAAATACGATATATTAGAGGAGACTCAAGAGATCATCTATCCTGATGAGGAGATGGGAATCACCTTTCTTAAAAATGTTTTTGTCGGGATTTTTTTGGTTTTGATCGTTGTTTTCCCCAAAATTTTTATCAATACCCAAATTTATTTTAAAAGTCGCGAAATATCGGCATTGAGCCGTGAACACGATGCATTGATGGAAGAGAACCGTTTGATCGGTGCCAAAGTTGAGGCATTAAAATATAAAAATCAAATTTTGGATACCCTCTTTTAATCCGATAAGTATTGAAGTGCTATAATTTCATTTAAAATGATACTTTGGATATACGATGTATAATTTACTCCAAACCAGACCATCGTGAAGGTTCTTTTCTGCGTATTGCTATGCGGAGCGGTCGGGATCATAAATGCCGCACCGTGGAGGGAAATGAAAAGTTTTACCCTCCAAAAAGACCAAATGGTTAAAGTAATGGTCAAAAGTGAAGGGCAAGAGCGGCTTTTCACGTTTCGTTGGACGTTATACACCGATAAGCGATTGGTTGTGCATGAATCGTTTGATCGATTTGTTGCTCAGCACCTGCTGCAAACAGGTAATGTTCACCAAAGTTTTCGCCATACCCTCTTGCATGAGAGAAAAAGTCATAGGGATGTTCCCTCTCTTTTGGTGGTGTTTAAAAAATTTGACGAAGGGGCAAAAACCGCGCAAATGGATCTTTTATTGATCGATAAAGAGCAGCGGATTACCCTCGATTATTTAACGGAGAAGTGATAAAGCGCATGTTGGAACAGGTTGAACGTATCATTCAAGACTTGGTCGAAGAGGTTCAATACCCTCAAGCGTATGAACTGTTTCAGAAGCTCTCGGGCGGGAAGCGTTTACGGGCTCGTTTGATTTTGACGATTGCTCCGGAAGCGCCCAATGCTCCGTTGTTGGGTGCAATCGTTGAGTTGATCCATGCGGCGAGTTTATTGCACGACGATGTGATCGATGAAGCGGTTTTACGTCGAGGAGAGCCCTCCGTGAATGCTACCCACGGCAGTAAAGTTGCGATTATGCTCGGGGATATTCTTTATTCCAAAGCGTTTAGCTCATTGACCGCATTCGATCCTGAGATTGCCCGCTCCATCGCCGAATCAGTTACACGCCTCTCCATCGGTGAGATGATGGATGTCGAAATGGCCGAATCATTTAACTCCAATCGGGATGAGTATCTCACAATGCTCTATCTTAAAACGGCAACGTTGATCGAGTCATCGGCCTATTGTGCCGCATTACTGGCGGGTAAAGATGCGCAAGCGTACGGCTTGTATGGCAAAAATCTCGGATTGGCGTTTCAAATCGTCGATGACATTCTAGATATCATCGGGGATGAAAAAACGCTCGGCAAACCGGCGCTGAATGATTTTGTGGAGGGAAAAACGACCCTTCCGTATATTGATTTATACGATGCTTTGGAACAGCACGATCAACAAAAATTGATCTCATGCCATCGAAAAGTGTTGGATGCAAATGAGAAAGAGTGGTTATTCGGTGTCATGAAAGAACATCAAGTAATAGAACGTTCGTATGCACGTGCGCAAGCGCTGTGTGATGAGGCGATCAGTGTAATCGGCAGCGATGAAGCGCTTCGAGCCATTATTACTTCGGTAATGAAAAGAAATCATTAATGCACTATTCGATTGTCAGTTTTTCACATAAAAACTCGACCCTCAATCAAAGGGAAAAACTTTCTTTCAATGATGATCAGGCCAAATTGCAGATGATGGAGAAACTGAATCGCCATCCGCAGGTTAATGAATCGATGATTCTTTCGACGTGCAACCGAATTGAAGTGTTGTGCAGCTGTTCTAACGTGGAAGAGGCCAACGGATATGTGCTGTATCTGTTATCGGAACATTCGGGTGTCAGTGTGGAGGAACTTAAATCACGAGGCGATATGCTCGATGATTATGGAGCTATCCATCATCTGTTCAGTGTCGCCAGTTCGTTAGACTCCATGGTCGTCGGAGAGACACAGATTGCCGGTCAGCTCAAAGATGCTTTCAGGCTCTCACAAGAGCATGGATTCAGCGGGATAAAACTTGCGCGTGCGATGCAATTTGCCCAAAAATGTGCGGCGGAAATCCGTAACGTCACCGGAATCTCTTCCAAGCCGGTTTCAGTTGCCAGTGTCGCGGTCGTGAAAGCGCGTGAATCGATCGGAAATCTTCAAGGGATCAAAGCGCTTGTTATAGGTTCTGGAGAGATGTCGGTCATTACTGCTAAGCATTTGAGCTCTCATGGTGTCGATGTCACGGTCATGAATCGTACATTTTCCAAAGCTCAGGAAATTGCCAATGATTGCGGTGCCAAAGCGCGATCGTATGAAGAGCTTGCTGAAGCGGTCAACGAATATCCTCTGTTATTTACTTCGACAGGATCTTTATTGCCGATTATTGACGAGAGCATGATCGGAAGCTATCGGGGAACACGATATTGGTTTGACATGGCGGTTCCACGTGATATCGAATGCGATCCACAGATATGGGATATTCAACTTTTTAGAGTGGATGATCTTAAGGAAATCGTGAGTGCCAACATCGCGTTGCGTGAAGATGAAGCACGGGCATCGTTTAGCATTGTCAGTCGCCAAAGTACCGCATTTTTTGAATGGTTGAAGGCCCTTTCCATCGAACCGCTGATTAAGCATATGTATTTGCGTGCGTACAGTTGCGCTGAAGAAGAAGCAAAGCGGGTGATGGACAACGGTTATTTACCTGAGCAGTACGAGTATGAAATCAAAAAAGCGACACAGCAGGCATTAAAGCGGTTTTTACACCCGTTTGCGAAACGAATGCGGGATGCGTCCGATTCGATGCGTGTCGATTCGCTAATCGAAGCGATGAGTTTTTTAATGGATGAAGAAGAGGGCAGCGACTTCGTTCAAAACAGTTGTAAATATATCCCGAAAGGAAACTAATGCGTTTTAGTAAAGCTTATATCCCAACCACAAAAGAGTCCCCTAAAGATGCTCTTTTACCAAGTCATATTTATCTTTCTCGCGGGGGATTCGTGACACAGGTTGCGAGTGGTCTGTATAATTTTCTTCCGTTGGGAAAACGTGTCTTGCGTAAGATTGAGACGATTATCAACGAAGAGATGGAAAGATGCGGTGCTCAGGAAGTCGATTTAAGTTTTGTAACTCCCGCAGAGCTATGGGAAGAGAGTGGACGTATCGAAAAATTCGGTAAAGAATTGTTGCGATTCCGTGACCGTAAAGAAAATCTTTTTGTTCTCGGTCCCACCCATGAGGAGATGATGGTTAACATCGTCCGAAACCGTGTGAATAGCTATAAACAGCTTCCGATCAACCTGTATCAGATCAAGACGAAATTCCGCGACGAAGCACGTCCACGTTTTGGATTAATGCGCGGGCGCGAGTTCGTAATGAAAGACGGCTACAGCTTTCACTCCTCGACTGAAGATTTGGATCGTGAATTTGATGCCATGGAAGCGGCGTATAAACGGATTTTGGAGCGGTTGGGGCTTGATTTTCGTATTGTCGAGGCCGATAGCGGTGCCATCGGGGGGACGGGTTCCAAAGAGCTGATGGTATTGGCACAAAGCGGAGAAGATACACTGGCCGTATGTGACACCTGTGAATACGGTGCGAATGTCGAAGCGGCGCGCCGAGCCCCGAGACAAGAGTTTCCTGAAGCACCGAACGCCGATTTTGCTCGGTTCAAGACGCCGGATATTAAATCGATTGACGATTTAAGTGCCTTTTTCCATGTGGATCCCTATTATACGCTCAAAGCGGTCGTTCAGCGTGCGGTGTATATCGAGGGGAGCGAACTGGTTTGTTTCTTTATCCGAGGATGCGATGAGTTGCAAGAGGTGAAAGCCCGTAACAGCGTCGGAGCGATCGATTTGGTGGATGCGAGTGAGGAAGAGTTGCGTGAAATCGGATTGGTACCGGGCTTTATCGGACCGTTGGATCAGGATAAAATTCGTATCGTCATGGATAACGATACTCAAGATGCGAAGCACATGATCTGTGGAGCCAATGAACTTGATTACCATTTCGTAGGGGTTGATCTTAGTGTTATGGGAGAGGTGGCGTATGCTGACTTGACAACGGTTCAGGTCGGAGACGGTTGTCCGCACTGTAACGGGAAGATGGAACACACCAAAGGGATTGAAGTCGGTCATATCTTTAAACTCGGGACCGTGTATTCGGCACCGCTTAAAGCCGAGTATCTGGATGAAAACGGTCGTTCGCAACCTTTTATTATGGGGACGTACGGGATGGGAGTCAGTCGTCTCGTTGCGGCGGTGATCGAACAGCATCACGATGAAAAAGGGTGTATCTGGACGCATGCTACCGCGCCGTATTTGGTGAATATTATGGTCTCTAATATCAAAGAAGAAGCGCATTTAACGTATGCGGAAACACTCTATGAAACCTTGAGTCAAGTAGGTATTGAGACCATCTTGGATGATCGAAAAGAGCGGTTCGGATTTAAAATGTCTGATGCAGAGCTAATCGGATTCCCTTTCACGGTGATTGTGGGTAAAGAGATGGAACATAACCAAGTCCAGATTATGATTCGTGCCACACGCGAAATGATTACGGTTAATGCTGATGAAGTCGTCACGAAAATCAAGGAACTGATCGGATGATCTATTTTTTCCTTTATCTGTTTGTTGAAGTACTTGTCACGACGCAGGTAGGTTCATTGATCGGCGGATTGTGGATGTTTACTGAGATCATGGCAAGCGCTTTGATCGGGTTGATTATTTTATTCAATTTCAAATCGACGTTCGTGATGAACATCATGGCGCTTAAAGAACGCCGGCTGGATGCGCACGGTTTTTATCAGAACAATCTTTTTTCATTATTGGGGGGGATTTTACTGATTTTACCGGGGATCGTGACCGACGTTACCGGTATTTTAATGCAATTTAGTCTATTGGTTTCATTGATTGTTAATCGTTTTACGCCAAAATACACCCAACCAAATCAACCAAAGGATGATCATGTCATTGATGCTGAAATTATCGACGACTTTCCTAGTCTGCGTTAACGTTTTTGCCGCAACCGATGCCGAAGTTGTGGCCTTTTTAAAAAAAGGGATCGGGGGAAACCCGAATATCAGCAACGTTGAAATTGAAATCAACGGAAAAAAAGAGGTCCCTGATTTAAAAGGGTGGCAAGCTTATTTTGTTGGGATTGAAGCCGATGTCAAGCAGGGGAACGACAACCGTCATATCAATCAAAACGGGACTTATTTTGTCAGCGGCAATACATTGGCGCCTGAACTTGTCAATTTGAAGACAGGGGAACGTTATAATGATATGTTGGCTCCCGATTTTGCGAGTCAGTTTTATCTCAAAAACAATTTGGTAAGCGGGGATGCGTCATCCCAGTACAAAGTAGCAATTTTTTCGGATCCTTTATGTCCGTTTTGCCGACGGTATGTCCCCGAAGCGATTCGCTATATGAGCAAATACCCTAAAACGTTTGCATTATATTATTATCACTATCCGCTTCCGACGCTTCATCCCGCAGCAGTTACGTTAGTCAAAGCATCGATTGCCGCAGCACACGTCGGAATAAAGGATGTTGAACTCAAGCTCTACAGTGTCGATATCGATGCCAATGAACGTAATGAAGATAAAATTTTGGACGCCTTTAACAAAACGTTCAAAACCAAAATTACCGTTGCCGACATCCGAAAAAGCACCGTTCTCAAAGAGTATGAAATAAATCAAAAGATTGCTCAAAAAATGACCGTAGCAGGTACTCCAACGGTCTTTTTCGACGGTAAAAAAGATACGACTAAAAACAAATACAAAGAAGTGAAGGTTAAGTGATTTTATGAGAAAACTCACCATAGCAACCCGCGGGAGTAAACTAGCCCTTTGGCAGTCCAACCACATCAAGTCGGTGATCGAAGCCGCTCGCAGCGATGTTCAGGTGGAACTAAAAATTATTATCACCTCCGGCGATAAAATTTTGGATGTTCCATTAGCTAAAATCGGAGGAAAAGGGCTTTTTCTCAAAGAGATCGAAGAGAGTATGCTCGCCGGTGAAGCGCAGATGGCAGTACATTCGCTCAAAGATGTTCCGACGGTGATGCCTGAGGGGCTATTACTCTCCGCGATTACGGAGCGTCAAGACGTACGTGATGCGATGTTGAGTGAGAAATATGCTGATATTGATGCTTTGCCGCAAGGGGCTGTCGTTGGTACCTCTTCACTGCGCCGTCGGATGCAGTTGGCACAGATGCGTCCTGATGTGGTGATCAAAGATCTGCGAGGGAACGTCGATACCCGTATCCGAAAACTCAAAGAGGGGGAATTCGATGCGATCATCTTGGCCGCAGCGGGAATCAACCGTTTAGGTTTGAACGAAAGCGTCAACTATTTTTATCCGATCGAGATTGATGATATGCTTCCGGCTATGGGGCAGGGCGCATTAGGGATCGAAACGGTGAATGAGCCGTGGGTCTTGGAGATCGCCGCATTACTCGATGATCGAAACAGCCGTCTGGAGACGACGATTGAGCGCGGTTTTGTGGATACGCTGCAGGGGGGGTGTCAGGTACCGATCGGCGTCAGTGCCCGCGTACAGCCCAATGGAGAAGTGCATGTCCGCTCCACTCTTGGAATGCCCGATGGGAGCGAAGTGATGGGAGAATCGCTGATCGTAACCACGGAAACGGCCGATGGTGTCGGAGAAACGATGGCCAGACGGCTAATCGAAAAAGGGGCGTTAGAGCTCTTGGAACGCGCTGAGGCAATGGCGGAACAATGACACTTGCTAAAACTATTGAACTGTTAAAGTCGCGTAACGAACTGCGAGTCATTGATACGCCGCTGGATATTTATCTTGAAATTCCCCATTTGGCGTATGCCGAAGTAAAAAAAAGCGGTGGTGGAAAAGCGCTATTATTTACCCATCCCATCGATTCTAAAACAGGAAAAGCGTTTGACATTCCGGTCGTGATGAACCTTTTCGGCTCGTATGAGCGAACGGAATTACTGTTTGGCAGATCGGTCGAAGGGGTGGCCGAAGAGATCGAAAAATTATTGCACATGAAGCCTCCTGCGAGTTTAAAAGAGAAAATGGGGATGCTCGGCGATTTATTCAGTATGAAAGATATGTTTCCCAAAAAACTCAAAACCAAAGGTGCTTGTCAAGAAGTAGTGTACGAGGGAGATGCGCTCAATCTCTACGATTTACCGATTCTAACGACTTGGGAAGAAGACGGCGGCCCTTTCATCACGATGGGGCAGGTCTATACCCAGAGTCTTGATGGCGAACTCGTCAATCTGGGAATGTACCGTCTTCAGGTGTACGACAAGAACCACTTGGGAATGCATTGGCAGATACATAAAGATTCATCGCACTTTTTTGATCAATACAGCCGAGCCGGTAAAAAAATGCCCGTTTCTATTGCTATCGGAGGCGATCCGCTTTATACGTGGTGCGCGACGGCACCTTTACCATACGGAGTTAATGAACTTTTGTTGTATGGACTTATTAAAAAAGAGGCGGTTAAACTCGTCAAATCGATCACGACGCCGCTCTATATCCCCGAAGATGTGGATATGGTGATCGAGGGATGGGTCGATCCTGAAAAATTGGTTTTAGAAGGCCCTTTTGGAGACCATACGGGATACTATACCCTCGAAGAGTACTATCCCGCGCTTGAAGTCAGTGTGATTACATTGTCGAAGAAACCGATGTATTTGGCAACCGTCGTTGGAAAACCGCCGTTGGAAGACAAGTACATGGGATGGGCTACCGAGCGGATTTTTCTACCGCTGCTTAAGACCAATGCTAGCGATCTGATTGATTATCATATGCCTGAAAACGGTGTGTTCCATAATCTGATTTTAGCGAAGATGAAAACACTTTACAAAGGGCACGCCAAACAGTTCATGCATATTTTTTGGGGTTCCGGACAAATGAGTTTTGTCAAACATGCGCTGTTCTTCGGGGAAGATGCACCGAAACTGACCAATTATGAAGCCTTGGCGACCTATGCTTTGAACCGTTTTATTCCGAAGTGTCTGTTTATTTCGGAAGGGATTACCGATGCGCTGGATCATTCGAGTCCTGAAGCTTTGGTGGGAGGAAAATTAGGGGTTGATTTGACCGCATCGCATTCACCTGAACGTCCGCAAGACCTTGCGAGCGATCTCTTAGTACAGGAAATTCAAAAATTGGTTCCTGAAGTGACGGATGTCACCCAATACATGCGGCATACAGCCAATCCGATTACGGTGGTGAGTGTGAACAAAACCCGCTCGCTTTCGTACACGGCCGAAGCGCTCCGAGCGTTGGAAGCGTATTTGCGTATTGTTGTTTTTGTGGATCACAGCGGGAATGATCTCCAAAATCCGTATATGCTCCTGTGGCGGGTAACGAACAATATCGATGCCGGTCGTGACATCAAGCTCTCCGGTTCGATTATTACGATCGATGGAACGATGAAAACATCCGTTGATGGGTTCGATCGGGTGTGGCCCGGCGATGTGAATTGCACACCAAGCGTTGTAAATAAGCTTAAAGAACTAGGGCTTTGGGATCTGGAGAGTAAACTCGAAACAAAATATCAACTCTAGATCGGCCATTAAGGCTCCTATTAGAATTCCTAATGTACCATTGAACAATTTTTATTAACAGGAATCACCACTATTATGTTGAAAGTCACTTCACTCCTTACCCTTTCTCTTTTACTCGTGGGTTCAACCCTGAACGCAGCAGCGTATAAAGGGCAAAAAATTTATATGGATGAATGTAAAGATTGCCATGGCGGCGGGCAAGCTCTTGCAGCGGCAAAACCGATGCGCACATGGGAAAAACTTATGGACAAAAAAGGGGAAAAACTGGCTGATATCCATTTGGCGTCTAAAAAAGCGGAAGCCTCATGGAGCTATTTCGGGGATAAAAAGTTTACCAAAGGGTCTAAACACTTGGAAGATTTTCTTGTCGAATACGCTCGCGACAGCGGTAACGTCCCGGCGTGTAACTAGTTTTTTTCTCTCTTCTTCCCCCTTTGGGGAGCTACTTTCGTAATAATTAATCAACTTTCCGCTAGAATAATTCACTTTTTTACAATGGAGAGCTTATGGAAAAAATGTGGTCAGGACGTTTTGCTCAAGATGCATCGTCACTCTTGGAACGTTTTAACGCATCCATCATGTTTGATCAAAAACTGTATCGCGAAGACATTGAAGGGTCCATTGCCCATGCCCAAATGTTGGCACATCAAGGCATTCTAACCTTGGAAGAACTCAGCAGTATCGAAAAAGGGATGGCACAGGTTCTGAGTGAAATCGAAGCCGGAAATTTTGAGTGGAAAATCGGCGATGAAGATCTTCATATGGCGATTGAAAAACGTTTGACACAGATTATCGGTGATGCCGGAAAAAAACTGCATACGGCGCGGAGTCGAAACGATCAGGTCGCACTCGATTTCAGACGTTATGTCTTACGAAAAAACAACGAAATTGTTGCCCAAATTAAATCCTTAATGGGGGTGATCGTCGATATTGCGCGTGATCATACCGCGACGCTTCTACCGGGCATGACCCATCTTCAGCATGCTCAGCCGATCAATTTTGGATTTCACATGCTTGCATATGCTTCAATGCTCAAACGTGATATCGAACGCTTTGAAAGCAGTGTAGAGCGTAACAATGTTTCTCCGATTGGATGCGCCGCGTTGGCCGGTACACCGCATAATATCAATCGTGAAATGACAGCTAAAAATCTTGGATTTGAGAGTGTCAGTATTAACTGTCTCGATACGGTGAGCGACCGTGATTTTGCTTTGGAGATTTTGTTTAATATCTCCACGCTGATGATGCACATCTCCCGTCTTGCGGAAGAGATTATTTTGTGGTCGAGTTATGAATTTCGTTTTGTCGAACTCTCCGATGAATATTCGACCGGAAGTTCGATCATGCCACAAAAGAAAAATCCCGATGTTCCCGAACTGCTTCGCGGTAAAACGGGGCGTGTGTATGGAAATCTTATGGGACTCTTGACGGTGATGAAGGGCTTGCCACTCGCCTATAACAAAGACACCCAAGAAGACAAAGAAGGGGTGTTTGACAGCGTCGAGACGGCCGAGATTTCGCTTGAAATTTTGCGTGAAGCACTTAAAACCATGACCGTTAAAAAAGAGAATATGGCTCGAGCCTGTAAACTAGGCCATCTAAGTGCAACCGATTTAGCCGATTATTTGGTGGAACATTGCGGCGTCCCATTTAGAGAAGCCCACTTCATTACAGGCAAAGCGGTCGCACGTGCTGAAACATTAGGGATTGACTTAAGCGATATTGAGTACAAAGAGCTGCACGATATTGACAACCGTATCAAGAGCGATGTATGCGGGTATCTGAGTATCGAGCATTCGATGAATGCCCGTACCTCACAGGGGGGGACGGCAGAAGTCCGCACCTTGGAGCAGATTATCTATTTTGACCATTATTTGAAGGATGTACAATGAAAATCACCGTATCGCATCAAGAAGCAATGAAATTTGAAGCAAAAACAGAAAAAAGCAGTTTTATTATCGATTGCCCGCAGATCTCTCCCATCGAATATTTTTTAAGCGGAATTATCACCTGCAGTGCCACCGATGTCGTCATGCTTCCTAAACAGCAAGGGTATGAAGTGAGTAATCTTCAAGTGGATGGTGAAGTGGTGCGTAACGAAAGCGCACCGAAGAAATTCAATGCATTGCATTTGGAATACCGTTTTGATTCCAATGCAGACGATACGTTGGCGGCGCGCTGGGTTATGGCAAGTTTGGAGACATATTGTTCGACGATCAATACGATTCGGGATACGACCGCCATTAGTTATACGATCGTTCACAACGGAAAAACAATTCGAGAAAATGAGAAGATGATCAGCGGGGGCGGAAGTTCCGTCGATTTTGGCACCCTTCAAGGGTGTCCTGCGTAACAGATTTCATATTATAGAAGCGTAATTCTCCCGTATCCAAAAGATACGGGTAGCTTTAGGGGGTTGCAAGGGACAAACTTGTCCCTGCCGTATTATGGGCTTTTGCTCATAATACGTAATTAAAATAGGTTCAAAAGAAGTCTTTACTGTCCGCGTCGGCAAAATGGCCCCAGTAGAGTTTTGCCCCTCCCAGTAGATGAAAATGGAGATGTTTCACCTCCTGCCCTCCATCCTCGCCGATATTGCTGATAAGGCGATAACCGCTCTCATTAATTCCCAGTAAAGTGGTCACTTCGTGGATAAACGGGGTCATTTTTCCCATCAGATCACCATTGATTTCGTTAAAACTGTCAACATGGGTTTTCGGAATGACCAAAACGTGTACGGGCGCTTTGGGATTGATGTCGTGAAACGCCATAAAATCGCTATTTTCCAAGACGACGTTGGAGGGGATTTCTTTATTGACAATTTTACAAAAAATGCACATGCTGAACCTCTTTTTTTTAACACATTGTAGCACATGGATGGTACCTTGAAGCTAATTATAAAAGAGATTTCACTACAATAGCACTAATTTAGAGAGTATAAATTGCTCTACATGCAGATGATATATTAGTGAGAATGGAGATTGGCTTTGCAAGAGTGGTACAATGCGATAAAATCGGCCGATACGATTGATAAAATTGAAGAGATTCGAATTGCCGTCTTTGGTAAAAAAGGGGTTATGGCCGCTGAATTTGCCCGTATGAAGGAAGTTCCCGATTCGGAAAAAGGGAATTTTGCCAAAGAGCTGAATGTTCATAAAGAGGCTCTCAATACGCTATTGGTAGAGCGTAAATTGGTTTTGGCGCTTGAACACCTCGAAAAAACGATGAAAGAGCAGGCAATCGATGTTAGCCTTTATGAGACCTCCAGCGAGCGGGGATCGTTACATCCGGTAATGGAGACAATGGACCGCATTGTTGAATACTTTGTGGCGATGAATTTTTCGGTTCAGACCGGTCCGATGGTGGAAGACGATTTTCATAATTTTGAAGCGTTAAATCTCCCCAAACACCATCCGGCGCGCGATATGCAAGACACTTTTTATTTTAAAGACTCGATGCTGTTGCGTACCCATACCTCACCGGTTCAAATTCGTACCATGCTGAGTTCTCAACCGCCGATTCGTATGATTGCCCCCGGAGCGGTATTTAGACGCGATTACGATATCACCCATACGCCGATGTTTCATCAGGTGGAGGGATTAGTCGTCGAAGAGGCTGGAAAAGTGTCGTTTGCCAATTTGAAATTTATTTTGGAAGATTTTTTGAAAACGATGTTTGGGGAAGTGGATGTCCGTTTTCGCCCCAGTTTTTTCCCGTTTACGGAGCCTTCTGCCGAAGTCGATATCAGCTGTATTTTTTGCGGTGGCGAAGGGTGTCGGGTGTGCTCGAAAACCGGCTGGCTTGAAGTACTCGGATGTGGTATTGTCGATCCGAATGTTTTTAAAGCCGTCGGGTATGAGAACGTCAGCGGATATGCTTTTGGACTCGGCGTGGAGCGGTTCGCGATGTTGATTCATCGAATCGGTGATCTTCGATCGTTGTTTGAGGGTGATGTAAGACTATTGGAGCAGTTTAGATGATCGTTACAAAAAATTGGTTAAATGAGTGGATTGATCTCAGTTCCATCGAAACAGAGCATCTGCTTAAGACGTTTAATTCGATCGGGCTGGAAGTGGATCGTCATGAGACGATCCGTGTTGTGGATAAAGTTGTGATCGGATTTGTCGAAGCGTGCGAACGTCATCCGGATGCCGATAAACTGAATGTTTGTCAGGTCAATATCGGGAATGCGATTAAGCAAATCGTTTGCGGTGCTTCAAACGTCCGCCAAGGAATTTACGTCGCCGTTGCGACGGTAGATGCGCAACTGCCGGATGGTTTGACGATTAAAGAAGCGAAACTCCGAGGAGTCGATTCGCACGGGATGATCTGCTCGGCGAAAGAACTCGGACTTCCCGCTTTAGGTGAGGGGATCATGATTCTCGATGAGAGTATCGGCGAACTGATCCCGGGAAATGAACTGCACAGCTATAGCGCGTTTAACGATGAACTGATTGAGATCGAGTTGACGGCCAATCGAGGGGATTGTCTCAGTATTCACGGGATCGCGCGCGATTTAAGTGCGGCATTTAACAAAAATTTGCGCGAAGAACTCCTCAAAGATGAACCGGAAGGGCGTTTAGGAATCGGCCGTATTTTACAGCTGCAGCATACCGATACATTTGATGTTGAACTGCTATTTGGAGCGGTGGATATGAAGGAACTGAAAGTTCCTTTCCTTATAGCGCTTCGTTTGGCTATGATTGAGGAGATCTACACGACCGAAGTGGATGCGTTTTTGATTTATGCCACCCACAGTACCGGAGTCATTTTAAGAGCTTATACGTACAGTGCGCTGAGCGAATCAGGATCGGGTAAAGCCGTGATTACTTTGGATCGTGACGAAAACGGCTATGCTTCGTTATACGGACAAGAGAAGCTCTCGGTCATTGGTGTTTCTCAGGTGAAAGAGGGTCGTTTCGAAGGAACTGAGGGGCTGGTGATTATCGAAGCGAGCTACATTCCTCCCGAAATCATTGCCCAAAAAATGGGTGAAACGAAGATTCCAAGCTGTCCCCATTATTATCGCACTTCCCGAGGAAGCGAGCCTAAGCTTCAAAACGGTGCCCGTTATGCCATGGAATTGTTGGAACGTTTTACTTCTTCCACGATTTATGGAGGTTTTTTAGAGCTCCAATCGACGCGTGAAGGGTGTGTCATTACCATTACCGAAGAGGAGTTCGAAGCCTTTATCGGGATGCAGATCGACAAAACAACGATCACGCAAATACTGAAAAATTTGGGCATGAGCATCAGCAAGCCTAAAACATCGACGTTTGCGATTACAATTCCGCCCTTTCGTCATGACATTGTTAATAAGCAAGACGTCGTCGAAGAGATTGTCCGAATGGTGGGAATCGACAATATTCCTTCTAAGCCGCTTATCATGAGTGAAGCGAATCAAAACAGCAGTGATCTGGATACGTATCGAAAAACACGCATGTATCGTCAGCGTGCCGCACAAAGCGGATTCTTTGAGAGCGTCCATTTTGTCTTTAATGAACGATGTGTCCTTGAACAATACGGATTTGTCTGTACCGATCCGGAGAAAGAGCTGTTGAACCCAATTACGGCAACCTTTGATACCTTACGTCCGACGCTCTTGTTGGGTCTTTTGAATTCAGCCAGTGCAAACGTGAAGGTCAATCAAAAAAGAGTTTCTTTGTTTGAGAGTGGGATGGTATTTGACTCATCGCGTCAAGAGAGCCGACGAATCGCCTTCATTATGAGCGGTGCGAGTGAAGGGGAAAAAATTGCCAATGCCGGCAAAGCGCCGAATGTCAATTTTCACACCTTTACGCAGAAGATATCCGATATTATCGGCAGTTTTCAAATGTCGGCACTTACCCCTAAGCACTCGCTTGCACATCCCTATGTCTGTGCGAATGTGATTCAGGAAGGGAAAATGATTGGAGAATTGTTCCGTCTTCATCCGCAGGTGGAAGAGGAATTTGATCTAAGCGAAACCTATTTATGCGAGATTGAGCTTGATGCGTTGGCCTATGGGTTGATACAGGCGGCTCCGTATTCGAAATACCAAGCGTCGTTTCGGGATTTAAGTGTGATGGTCCCCAAAGCGCTCACGTATGAAGCGATCAAAGCAGTGATCGCGAAGCATGCCAGTGCGGATATTAAGCGTTTTTATCCGGTCGACCGGTATGCATCGGAGGCATTGGGAGATCAAGTGAGTTTGAGCCTCCGTTTCGTCTTGCAATCGGAAGAGAAAACCCTTGAAGAAGAGGAGATCACCGCAGCAATGGAGTGGATTTTGACCGGTCTTAAAGAAGAGTTGGGGGTGAGTTTGCGATGATCCGCGCAACGATAGAAGCGACAGCCGGGTTTTCCTTTAAAAGTGATGCCGTGGCACCGGACAAATCGATTTCCCACCGTTGTGCCATGTTTGCCGTCCTTGCGGAAGGGGAGAGTTGTATCGAAAACTTTTTACGGGCTGAAGACACCTTGAACACCCTTAAAATCGTCGGCCATTTAGGGGCTGTGATCGAAGATGACGGTTGTGTGATCAAAATCCGTTCCAACGGTATTCAAGAGAGCTCCGAAATTTTGGATTGCGGTAATTCGGGGACAGGTATGCGTTTATTTTGCGGTCTTCTCTCTTCCGCGCAGGGGCATTTTATCCTCACCGGAGACGAATACCTAAAACGTCGTCCGATGAAGCGGGTTACTCAGCCGTTGCGAGGCATCGGTGCCAAGCTTGATGGCCGACAAGACGGTGAGTTGGCTCCATTATCGATTCGTGGTGCGTCGTTAAAAGCGTTTGATTATGAATCAAAAATCGCTTCGGCACAGGTGAAAAGCGCGATGATTTTAGCCGCTTTGCGCTCGGATGGCGTGTGCACTTTTCGTGAACCGGAACTAAGCAGAGACCATACGGAGAGAATGCTTCGCGGGATGGGTGCCCGTGTGGAAGTAAATGGATTAGAGACGAAAATCTGGCCATTAGAAAAACCGCTCTCTCCATTGCATATCCGAGTGCCTGCTGATCCATCAAGTGCGTTTTTCTTTGCGGTTGCCGCTGCGATTATCCCTGGATCGAGTGCGGTGCTTGAAGGGGTGACTCTAAATCCCACCCGCATCGAAGCGTTTAAAGTTCTCGAAAAAATGGGGGCGGATATCCGCTATGAGGTGACCGACAATCGCTATGAACCGATCGGTACGATTACTGTTAACCATGCACCGCTTAAAGCGATTACGGTCGAAGAGAACATTGCATGGCTGATCGATGAATTACCGGCGCTGTCTATTGCGTTTGCCTGTGCGGAAGGGACAAGTATTGTTAAAAATGCTGAAGAGCTGCGCGTGAAAGAATCGGATCGGATTAAAACCGTGGTGGACAATCTGATCCTTTGCGGCATTGAAACAGAGGAATATCCCGACGGGTATGCTGTTCGGGGAGGAGAGCTGAAAGCTGCGACGGTGAACAGCTATGGAGATCACCGCATCGCGATGAGTTTTCTGATTGCAGGGTTGAAATGCGGAATGGAAGTGGAAGATGTGGAGTGTATTAACACCTCTTTTCCTAACTTTTTTGAACTGGTGAGCAGTTTTGCGAAGGTAACACGATGAAAATAGAATTAGCAGAGAGTTACGGTTTTTGTTTCGGGGTCAAACGGGCGATTAAAATTGCCGAAGAGAATAAAAACTCTGCTACCTATGGGCCGTTGATTCATAACGCGAATGAGATCGAACGGCTGAAAAAAGATTTTAATGTCGCTTTGAGCGAAAATCTCGACAGTTTTAAACGCGGAGACACGGCCGTCATCCGAACCCACGGTATTCCCAAACAAGAGCTCGAAGAGCTTCAAAAGAGAGAAGTCAATGTCGTCGATGCGACGTGTCCGTATGTGACGAAACCGCAGCAAATATGTGAAGAGATGAGTGCGCAGGGGTACGATATCGTCATTTTCGGAGATGCTTCCCATCCCGAGATCAAAGGGGTTCAAAGTTACGCCGAGGGGAAAGTGGTGGTGATCAATACCCCCGAAGAGCTTGAGGGGATGATACTGCGCGAAAAAGTGGCGGTCGTTGCTCAAACGACCCGTCGTATCGAAGAGTATCAGCACATTGTCGGTAAACTGATGATGGAACACAAAGAAGTCCGGGTCTTTAACACCATCTGTAATGCCACGTTTGATAACCAAGATGCTGTCCATAAACTGGCGCAACAAGCCGATGTGATGATCATTATCGGAGGAAAAAACTCCTCCAATACCAAACAGCTTCATTCGATTGCCGCAACGGATTGTCCCGACAGCTATCACATTGAAAGCAAAGAAGATTTGAAACCCGAATGGTTTGTCGGCAAAACGTTTTGCGGCATCAGTGCCGGAGCTTCCACTCCCGATTGGATCATTGATGAGGTGATTGAAACGATCAAAACATTACCCGGGGCTTAAACTCTTCGGGTATAATTAGAAAACAAGCATCTTTACGCTATAATCACCCAATTTTTAGTTACAAGGGATGAGGTATGGCTTTCGACAACGACATGTTTGAAGAAGAAAATTTTGCTGAGATGCTGGAGGCATCTTTCAAAGAGCAGGAATCTACGAGAATTACAGAAGGTGAAGTAGTAGAAATTCAAGAAGGGGACAATCGTGCACTTGTGGGTGTCGGTGAGAAGCTTGAGGGGATACTTTCACTCGATGAAATCCGAGATGCTAGCGGAAAACTTCTCTTCAACGTCGGAGACAAAATCACCGTTATGGTGATGGGCCATTACAACGAACGCCCGAAAATTTCCTATAAAAAAGTACTAGAGCAAGAGAAAACGCTCGCGTTTATTAACGCGCATAAAGATGATTTCGAATCGGTGATCATCGAAGCGTTAGTGACCAAGAAAAACAAAGGGGGATACCTTTTGGAAGCGGACGATGTCCACTTTTTCCTTCCCCGTTCACTTGCTGCGTTCAAAGAGACGGATCAAGTGGTCGGACGCACGGTCAAAGCTCAAGTGGTTAAAGTCGATCCTGCCGAAGCATCCATCGTTGTTTCCCGCCGAAAACTTTTCAATGACGAACGCAAACGTAAAAAAGAGGTCATTGATGCGTTGATGGAAGAAGACAAAGTGATCCAAGGGGTCGTTAAAAAGATCACCAGTTACGGAATGTTTGTCGATGCCGGCGGCATTGACGGGTTGGTCCATTATAATGAGATCAGCTATAAGGGGCCGGTTAACCCTTCAAAACTTTACAAAGAAGGGGATATTGTCAACGTCAAAGCGATTTCGTACGATAAAGACAAACGTCACCTTTCTCTCTCCATCAAAGCGGTACAGCCCGATCCGTGGAAAGAGGTCGAGGAAGCTTTGGAAGAGGGTGATACCATCACCGTTACCGTCAGTAATATCGAACCGTACGGTATCTTTGTTGATCTGGGCAACGACATCGAAGGTTTCTTGCATATTTCTGAGATTACATGGGATAAAAACATCAAGCATCCGAAAGATTATTTGACTGTCGGACAAGAAATTGATGTGGAAGTCATCGAGATCAACTCTGAAACCCATAAACTTCGTGTATCGTACAAACGTCTTCAGCCAAAACCGTTCGAAGAGTTTTTGCGTCAACACAAAGAGGGCGATGTTGTGACGGGAACGGTTACATCATTGACCGATTTCGGTGCGTTTGTGAAAATCAGCGGCGTTGAGGGGCTCTTGCATAACCAAGACCTCTCGTGGGAGAAAAATGCAAAATGTAAAGAGTCGTTGAAAGTCGGTGAAGCAATCGAAGTGCGTATCGCTAAAATCAATGCCGATGATGAAAAAATCTCTCTTAACCGCAAATCGTTGGAAGAGAGCCCGATTGATCAGTTTGCCCAAAATCATAAGATGAACGAAGTGGTCAAAGCAACCGTTCGTGATATTAAAGATTTCGGTGTCTTTGTCTCATTGGAAGGGGGTGTCGATGCGCTTATCCGTAACGAAGATCTCTCTCCGTTGACACCTGAAGAGTTGGAAATCGGACAAACGATCGAAGCGGCGATTTTGCTGATCGATGCAAAACGTGACCGTATCCGTCTCTCTGTCCGAAAGCTTGAACGTTTAAAAGATCAAGAGATGATGGATGAAATCAACGACAACGATTCCCACAGTCTTGGTGATCTTATTAAAGATCAATTGAAATAAAGTTCATGCGACGATTCGCGTACTGGCTGTTTCCGACAATAGCCGTAGCTGTAGCGATCTTCGTCGTCTTTTTTTTGATTGAAATCAATCCTTCCGCTCCTCAGGTAGGAGCAGAAGAGGAATCTCGTACGCTGAATCTGTTTACTGCCCCCTCCGATTCGACAAATGGATGGATCGATCGTTTCAGCTTCAGCCGTGATGCAGATTATCTGTATCCGGTTAACGAAGTGACGGTGGTATTGGAAGATTCCGCAGGAGATGCTTCAGGTGCTCGCTATCGCCTGAGTGTCCCCATTCGGGATTCGTATGAACTTTTTTGTCTTCGGCAAGAGCTGCAACACAGCGATTTACCTTATCTGTTGGATCAGCAAGGGGATAAAATGAGTGTTTACATCGATTCGCAAGACCAGAGTAAATTGACATCGCTGGTGACCAAACTAAAAACTTACCAAATCTCGGCGACGCTATCGCCGTTTAATGAGGATTGATCTTATGGAAAAATTTAAAATTGTTGTTTGTGATCATATTCATGAAGAGGGGTTGAATATCCTTCGTCAAGATGATAAGGTGGAGATGGTATTTGCCGCTGATATGGACAAAACGGCTCTTTTGGATGTCGTAGCTACGGCGGATGTTGCGATTACCCGCAGTTCTACCGACGTGGATGACAAGTTTATCCAAGCGGTAAAAGGGAAGCTCAAAGCGGTCGTACGTGCCGGAGTCGGGGTGGATAATGTCGATATCCCGGGATGTTCCAAAGAGGGGATCATTGTGATGAACGTCCCTACGGCCAATACGATTGCCGCAGTAGAGCTGACAATGACCCATATGCTTTCGTGTATGCGTATGTTTCCGTATTCACACGACCATCTGAAAAATCAACGTATCTGGAAACGGGAAAAATGGTATGGGTACGAGTTAAAAGGGAAAAAGCTCGGGATCATCGGTTTCGGTAACATCGGAAGCCGTGTCGGTATCCGATCCAAAGCGTTTGAGATGGAAGTGATCGCGTATGACCCGTATATCCATCCGTCCAAAGCGACCGATGTCGGCGTCAAGTATACGACCAATTTTGATGATATTTTAGCGTGTGATATTATCACCATCCACACGCCGAAAAACAAAGAGACGATCGGTATGATCGGTGAAGCGCAAATCGCCAAGATGAAAGACGGTGTGGTCCTGATCAACTGTGCACGCGGCGGTCTGTACGATGAAGAAGCGTTGTACAACGGTCTCAAATCAGGCAAAATCCGTTTTGCGGGTATCGACGTGTTCAACAAAGAACCGGCGACCGATCATAAGCTCCTTGATTTAGACAATATCTGTGTCTCTCCGCATTTGGGAGCTAATACCTTTGAGTCTCAGTATAACATCGGGGTAGAAGCGGCACAACAAGCGATTGAAGCGGCAAAAGGGATCGCGTATCCGCACGCGCTGAATCTTCCGATCGATGAAACAAAGATCCCGTCGTTTGTCAAACCGTTTTTGGAAATGGGACAAAAGATCGGATTCTTGGCATCGCAAATGAACAAAGCACCGATTGTCTCGATCAAAGTAAGCGGACGCGGTGATATCGCCGAGTATGTCAATTCCTTGGCGACGTTTGTCACCGTGGGAGCTTTGGCAGAGATTTCGGGTGATACCATCAACTATGTTAATGCCGACTTCGTCGCTTCCGAGCGTGGGATTAAAGTAGAGACCGAAGAACTCCCAGAGAGTCCAGTCTATAAAAATCTAGTGACGGTGAAACTCACAACGGACAAAGAAGCGATCGAACTGAGCGCGACCATGTTCAACGATGACGTACAGCGCATCGTCGATATCAATGGATTCGGTGTCGATGTCGAACCGAAGGGGAATATGATCCTCTTCAAAAATACCGACGTCCCGGGAGTAATCGGCCAAGTAGGAACGATGCTCGGCGCGCACAACGTCAATATCGCCGATTTCAGACTCGGTCGTAACAAAAACGGTGAAGCATTGGCAGTTATTATCGTCGATTCACCGGTGAACGATAAAACGCTTAAAGAACTTACTTCTCTTAACGCTTGCATTAGCGTCTCTTACGCACGTCTTTAAATCTTCTTCTTTTTAGACAAGAGCTCTGTTAGGCTCTTGTGTCGTTCAGATATTGGGCAACTCTCAAGGCGAACTGCGTTATAATAAACTACTTTTTTAAGCGGAGAGATGATGACGACAGAAGAGATAGGTGCGCTGTTACACGATAAGAGCAAGCTTCTCTCTGAGGTCTATTTCGAGCTTCAAGCCACATGTGAAAAAGTGTATGGTCCCGATGCGTTGGTGATCATCGAAGTGGGATCGTTTTTTGAGGTCTATGAGGTCAATAACGCCGAGCTTAAGATTGGAAAAGCCAAGGAGGTGGCAGAGTTTCTAAACATTCAGCTCACCCGTAAAAACAAAACCATCCTCGAAAACAGTATCCAAAACCCTCTCTTGGCAGGTGTTCCGACGGTCTCGATCGAGCGTTATCTCGGCCGTCTGGTCCAATCCAAAAAATACACCATTATCCTTGTTCGTCAGCAAGGCGAGCTGCCGCATATCCGTCGTTATATTTCCAATGTTATCTCTCCGGGGACGAATTTCGATTATATTTCCGAAGCAAGCGAAAATTACATCGCGTCGCTGTTGATCGACCAGAATAACGGTGTTTACTCCATCGGCTACAGTGCCATCGATGTCGGGACGGGAAAAACGCTGATCAATGAAATCCACGGAACGCGCGAAGACAAAACGTACGCGCTCGATGAAGTATTTACCCTGCTGCAGAGCTATCAAACCTCCGAAGTGGTGGTGACATTTTGCGCACCTGAGATCGATACGGAAGAGGTGAGCCGCTATCTGGAGATCAAAAATCACCATCGGGTCAGCCGAAACGAAAAACGGTTGCGGATCGATTATCAAAACGAACTATTCGGCCGTATCTATCAAATCCGTTCCTTACTCAGTCCTATCGAGTATCTGGATTTGGAGCGCTACCCGTATGCCTCTGAATCGCTCTGTATTTTGATCAATGTCATCATCGATCACGATGCGGCGATTATCGAGAAGATGAATCGTCCGGTATTGCTGGGGACGAACCGCTATCTTTATATGGGGAATAATGCGGCTGAACAGCTGGGGATCATCTCGCGTGATCATGATGAGATGACGTTGCTTAAACTGATCGATAAAACCTCCACGGCAATGGGAAAACGACTGTTGCGCGAACGGCTTCTTAATCCGATCTGTGATGTTAAACTTCTTGAAGAGCGCTACGATCTGATCGAAAAAATGGGGGATCATATTGCGCTTTTAGAGATGAAGCTCAAAGAGGTGTATGATCTGGAGCGGATACTGCGCCGATTGAAGCTTGGCAAGCTTCATCCGTTCGAGCTTGCGTACTTTCATGCCTCACTTAGTGCGGCGGAAAATCTGTTTGCCGATGCCGATCGACTAAAAATTCCCTATGATAAGGTGAGTGCGCAGGAGTGTCGTCTCTGCGCCTCGGAACTGCGTCGTATTTTTAACATTGAGTCGTGTGCGAAATTTCGGCGCGATCAGGTGGATGAAAATCTCTTTAACGAAGGGATCGATCCCGCCATTGATTCGCTTGAACAGTTGCAGCTTACAAACGAGAACAAGCTTCAAACGATTATTGCTCATATCGATACATTTTTCGATTCGGGCAGTGATTATGCGTCGATCGGGTGGTTGGAGAGCGAGGGGTATCATCTGCTGATGACCCGAAACCGTTACATGCAGGTGGAAGAGGCGTTATACAACAGCTTTTTTACGCTGGAGGGGAAACACCATTTCTTCCGTGATTTTCAAGTGCGTAAGCTTAAAACGACGGTAAAACTCTCTTCGGCATTGCTCGATGAACTCTCGATCGAAAATGCTGGAGCAAAATCACGAATGATCGCTCAGGTGAAAGAGCGCTACAGAGAGCACCTCGAAGAGATTGAAAAACGCTTTTCGCATGCGATCGAGCATCTGATCTCGTTTTTAGCGGTGGTGGATGTGAGTTTGAGCGGGGCGAAATGTGCGGCGCAATACCGTTATGTCCGTCCGCGCATTGTCCCCTCAGAGAAAGCCTTTATCGAAGCAGTCGGGTTGCGCCATCCGCTGATCGAATCGCGTGAAGAGAATGGGATTTTTGTCCCCAATGATATCTTTTTGGGGGATGTGTCTCAGCATATCCATACCGATCACCCGACCATCGAAAGCGATGAAGATGTCAAAGGGGTATTGCTTTATGGGATCAACTCCAGCGGGAAATCGTCGCTAATGAAAAGCATCGGTCTCTCTATCGTCATGGCACAATCGGGATTCTTTGTCCCGTGTGCGATGCTGCGGTTCGCGCCGGTGGATAAACTCCTTACCCGCATCGTCTCCAAAGACAATCTGTATAAAGGACTTTCGACGTTTGCGGTCGAGATGCTTGAACTGCGTAATATTTTTAACCGTGCCACTCCGAATACCTTGATTCTCGGGGATGAGATCAGTCACGGTACCGAAACCGAATCGGCGCTGGCGATTGTCGCGAGTGCAATTTTGAAGCTTAGGGAAGTGGGAAGCCTTTTCATCTTTGCGACCCATCTGCATCAACTCTCTTCCCTTGATGAGATTCAAAAGGCACGTGAGATCGTCTTGCTCCATCTGGGGGTCTATTACGATGAAGCGAGCGATACGCTGGTGTATGACCGTAAGCTCAAAGCGGGAAGCGGATCGACGCTATATGGGCTTGAATTTGCTAAATCGCTCCATATGGATGAGACCTTTTTGAAAAAAGCGTATGAAATTCGAGGACGTATTACCGATAAAACCCATGAAGCTTCCATGCTGAAACGGGAAAAAAAGAGCCGTTATAACCGTAAACTGTATCTGACCAAATGTGCCTTGTGTGACGATGCTGTGGATGAGGTGCATCATATCATTCCGCAAGCCAACGCGCACGATGGTACGATCGGTCATTTCGGGATGAATCACCGCTATAACTTGATCCCTCTGTGCTCGAAGCACCACAGGCTCGTGCATGAGGGGAAAATTGCCGTTCATGGGTTTGTTATGAGTGAAGAGGGGCTTAAACTGAGCTATAGTGAAACGGGGAGTGAATCTTAGCGGGTCAGGTACAATACAATTTGGCTAAAATACGATCAGAAATCAATAAATGGGGCAATGAGTGAAAGAGTTAAGTGTCAGTGACATTATGTTGTCGTTTGAGCAAGACATTCGGATGGCTTTATACACACTCGACCGTTATAACATCGATGCGAATTTAGCATTGGTCGCGTGTGATGATTATAATATCGATAAAGCCCATTTGATTGAAAACGTTCGTCAAAGCGACGTCGCCAAACGGATCAATGAACATTACATTGCGGTTTTATTTACCTTTGTCGATTATGTGGGGGCAAGAATCGCTTTGCAAAAGCTCATTGATCGATATCCGGAGTATCATCTCAAAGGGAGTCTGGTCGTCTTGCGTAAAGGGGAGACGTCCGAAGAGGTTTGCTTGCGGTTGATTCGAGCCAATCATGCTATTCATCTTGACCCTGAGAATCAGATCATGTGTGATGGCGTGTAACAATTTAACAGGATATAAGAGGGAAAAAATATGAGCGTATTATTAGAATTTAGCATGTTTCCAACGAGCGATGAGTGCCGTAAAGGCTCATCCGTATCGCATCAAGTGGCCAAAATCATCGACATGATTGATCAAAGCGGATACGAGTATCAGTTGACTCCGATGGGGACGATCGTCGAAGCGCCGAGTGTCAAAGAAGCATTGGCTTTGGTAGAGCGTGCGTATGAGCAGCTCGGGGAGTGCGATCGTGTCTATTCGGCGATCAAACTCGATATCCGTAAAGGGAAAAGCGGCCGTTTGAACGGAAAAATCGCTTCCGTCGAAGAGAAACTGGGACGCAGTATCAAGCACTAGTCCCTGTTTTTACTTTTAATAGCGGTCGAGCATAGGGCTGGATCAATTGGGTATAAATCTTTTGCACATCAATGATGGAGATCATCTCATTTCCGAAATCTTCCGGATGATCGGGGATGATCACCGATTTGGTCAACGAGTTTTCGTTTCTGAGGATATTGCTGTATTGGCTGATGGAACGCAGCGGGATCTCAGGGCTGCTGTAAATTCCATCGACCGCCACTCCCAGATAGACACTCTGTTCATCCACTTGTGCTTTGACAATTAAAATGGTGTCGGTCTCTTTATCGTATTTTTTGTCAATGCCCAAAAGTTTTGCGAGCGAAATGACACTCACCATCCGTTTGTCGTAGCTGATGACCCCAAGATTGTACTCGCTGGCATGTAATATAGCGGTGAGTTCTTGGTGAATTAACGAACAGATGACATTTTTGGATTCGATGGCAAAAATAGAACCATCCACAAAGAAGGTGGAGATTTCACAGGTCTCTTCCGCCCCGACTGCTTTGGGATAGGTATAGGTCCGTCTAAGGGGTTGTTCGTTCTGGAGCTTATGGCATGCTCCGATCGGACGATAGAGGATGGCGAGAATATCGTTGGAATAGCCATCGCTCTGCTTATATTCGCGATAGCCGCTGGAACAGGTAGAACCGACCGCGTAATACATACCGTCAAATTCAATGATTTGCGCATCGCTTTGTCCGCAGGCAAGCTGCAAGATCGACTCCGGCAACGTAACGGTGGAACCGATGAGGATATCATGATTCGTAGAAGAGATAACCCGTCCTGAGCGATCCACGAAGAGGGCAAACATCCCATCTTTGATGGTTTGATTCGTCTGTTTAGGAAGAACATCTTCGAGCATCGCTTGAAACTGCGGTTCGGCATCAAAAACGATTGCGATCCCTCCGATGGCTTGACCTGAGAAGTTTTGGATACAGGCATTGTAGATGTACGTGGAGCGGTTGTCATAAAAGCCGCTCGGTTCAAAAGGGGAGACGACGTAATCTTGGGTTGTTTCGAGTTTGAGAGTATCGGATGCCCAGTTATAGCCTACCCGTTTTCCCAGATAGTGGCTTTCCTCAGGATTGGAAAGCGCGACGATAAATCCGTCACGATCATAGACAAACATCGAGGTATAGACGGTGTAAAGATCGTTGATGGTGACCAAAATGGCATTCATGTTCGCTCGATCTTGATCGGTGATTTGAGGTTGGGCCAAGATGGTGCGGAAGGTGGTCGTAAGTGCCCACCATCGGCAATCGTTTGCACGCTCGAACAGATTGCGATCCATAATGTCGATGGCTAGGGAGGATTGAAATTTAAGATCTTCTAGATAGCGGACGAGCATAGCGGTATTGAGGTTGGCCACCGTATCGTCAAAGACTTGTTTTGTCTCTTCTCCGGTTTTGGAAATTTCGTTTAAGAGCGCTTTCGTAAAAGGATTTTCTTTGTTCGAAGCGTTAGCGATCTGAACATTTCCGTTCCAAACGGTGATGTCGAGTTCGGTTTGAATTTTTTTGGCTTTGTCTAAAATATCGGTGAGCTCTTTTGGAAAATAGACGGTTGCGCTGGAGACCGCGTCAAAGAGTTCATTTTTTAAAAAAGACGGCCGCATGGAGGATCGAAAAGCAAGATGCAGAGGAACCATGGCATGACCGATCCATCCGGGGCCTGCGTAGCCTTGATAGCCATTGGTTCGAACTGCTTTATAGAGGTACTCAAAACCCGCATAATAGGTTTGGTGCTCCTCTGAATCGTAGGTACTGAGATACGAACCGATCGGAACATGATGCTCTGAAGACGATGCGATCACTTGCTCTTGGGTATTGAGTAACTCCAGCGCAATGTAGGGGTTTTCCCGAGTGAATTTATTAAAAATACTCTTGAGCTCATCTTCAAATTTAAAGACAAGACATAAAACCCCTAACGCTTCATCCTGATGAGGATGCGTGACACGATAAGAATAAATCAATGAGGATTGATGGTGTGTCAGATCACTGCTGCGGAACGTTTCAACGTATCCTTGATGGGTGCGGAGGGATTCTTGAATCAGAGGATCTTTAGAGAAGCTCAGCGGATGGGTTTGATCAAGCTGTAAGAGGACTTTCCCTTTGGTATCGAGCAAAATAATGTTTTCATAAACACTGTATTTAGCCACATATTCTTGGAAATGGTGATACAGTGCTTCTTTTTTTTCGAGTTTCAGATGGCGCATCTCTTCGGATTCGCTCATGTCCGTCGTAGCGAGAAACATTAAATAGTTTCGGACATCATCGTCAGTGGCTAAAAAACCGATATCAGCGGTCCGTTCAAAGAGATTTCGAATCAAAATATCGATCGTAGATTGTGCCTTGGATTCGAGTTCATCAAGACTTTTTCGAAACGTCTCTTGGGTTAAACGCATCAACGGTTCATCGAGTAAATCTTCAAAGGCTTTACGGGTTTCGCTGGTGTCCATTCCGATGTTGGACATCGATCCTAATAACGTTAGAAGATTCCATTTATCGGAGAGGGAACTCATGTTTTTTTCAAAATTTTGTACATCGGACATATATCCGATGAGATGATCATAGTGCATTATATACTCCTCAAACCATAGCGATACGCTAACGAATGATGACAGTATAGAAGAAGTTATGGATATAAAATATCTAGGGTATGATTAAATATTAATCAAGGGTGGCTATGAGGTCTCGATCACAATGCGTTTTCGATCGCCCTCTTTTTGGAGGGTGACGAGGGAAGCTTTTCCTTTGGGGGTGATGGAGTATTTTTGATGGGTTTTGGGATCGACAAAACGGATTTGAGTGTTACCGTTACAATTCCCGTGGCACATGACGCGTGCGTGCAAATCGGCATCGTATATTTTTTGCAGATTTTGTTCGAGCATCGTGATATTTTCTTGATACGCTTGAATCACTATATGCTCATTTTTGATTTCTACCTCTTCTTTCTTGTACTCTTGGACACGAATAACGTTGGCCTTGAGCGGGGATCGGTTTTCGGCGAGCGCTTGTTTGATCGCATAATTATCGCGCTGGATACGGACTTTTTTTTCTTTGAACGAGATTTCACGGGCGTGCAGCGCTTTTTTCTTGGCGTGCAGTTCAGTGATTTTGCTTTTCAGCTCTTGTTCTAAAACAACCACTTGGTCATGATAGGAAGGGACTGCATACGGGTCAATGATGAGGTTGTTACCATCCCCGACGATCGCTTTGACCTCGATCGATTCGAGCGCGACAATGTTGGCATTGGAATAGAGGAGATCGACGATGACGTTGTGCGCGATGATCTCGCCTCCCACCATTTTCTTGACATGGACGCTTTCGGCTTCGACTCGGCCGGTTTCAAGAATTTCGATGGTCGCCGTTTTGGCTTTTAAGTTCCCCCGATGAAGATGGACGTTTGCATGTTCTGTGACTTGAATTTGCGATTTTTTGTGGGTTTGCGCATCAATATTCACTTCTTGGGCGGTGATGGTTGTATTGCTTCCAATCGTCCCTTTGACATCGAGTTTTTGAACATCGATACTGATCCCCATGCCGATAGCATCTTCTTCTTCATCGTGTTGATCGATGAGGATGTTAATGTCTTTTTCGGTTCCCACTTCGATGGATCCGGTCTCTTTGAATCCCGCACTGCGGAGGCGGAGTTTATTGGAGATGTCGAAAATGCCCCCTTTTCGTTCGACAAAGCCTGATTTGAGCGCATAATAGCGGATCGACTTTTCATCCTGCTCGATACGGATGTTTTCTGGATTGATCTGAATGGCATTGGAAAATCGGATGATCGGTTCTCCCACTTTGATATGCTCCCCGGTACAGCTGCGTCCGTCTAGCCCTTTTTTGGGGATAATGTACTCTAAAATCAAATCATCGGGTTCTACCCCGTCAATAATATTGTTGCTGCGCTTGATTTTTTTATAGTGGAGTAAAACACCGTCGTTGATCGGAAACACGGGAGAGAAAAATTCGGCGATAGAGAAACGGTACGGTTCGGTGAGGGGACCTTCGATCTCAATCTTCTCGAGTAGTTTGATAATTTCTTCGTCCAAATTTCCATCGGTAATACCGATTAAAAATCCGGTACGAAGCTTTTTACGGATAATGGCATCTTTAATCAGTTTGGCTGCATTCGGGGTAGGGGGGATGAGAGAAGACGGATCGATGATCGCAATCGCCTTGGTTTTAAGTTTATCGGTGGCGATGCTGAAGCGCAGGTCGAAGTCGGGTATCTTTTCAATCGGATGGACGATCAGTTCATACTCTTGGCGGATATGAAGCGTGGCGGAGCGAATCTCTTTTTCGGTCGTGATTTCATCGAGGTTTTGCGCATCTAATAGACGCCACGCATCATCAATCATCCCTTTGTAAAATGTTTTGTACGAGAGTAGGTCAAAATCGATCGATTCGTAGGGAATACCCCATTCTCTGGCTATTCCCAGCAGATCGTTATAAAGGTCGATGGTGGTGATTTTCGTCGCGCGTAATGGAGGCATACTGTTTCTTTAAAAAAAAAATAATTGTGTTCTATCTGTTATATCGGCATATAATGGTTGGAATTTTACCAAAAAATAACAATTTTATAAGATAAAAATAGTGGTTGTCGTTTTTGGAATGGGAAATGAATTTTGAATTCGGGAGAGAATAGGGTAAAATTCGCTCACTAAACAGAGATAAAAGGTGAGTTATGGCAACGATCGGTATGGGTGATATTAAAAAAGGTGTCCGTCTTGAGATCGACGGCAATCCGTTTAAAGTCGTCGAATTTCAGCACGTTAAACCGGGTAAAGGGGCGGCGTTTGTCCGTTGTAAAGTGAAAAATTTCAAAAACGGTAAAGTGATCGAGAAAACGATCCATGCCGGAGATAAATTTGAAGTGCCGAATATGGCACATAAAACCATGCAATTTTTGTATGACGATGGTGAAATGCTTCAATTTATGGATAACGAGAGCTATGAACAGCTCGGGCTTACCTACGATCAATGCGAAGATGCGATGAAATGGATCAAAGACGGTACCAGCGTACAAATGGTTTTCCACAACAACGAAGCGATCAGCGTAGATGCTCCTGAAATCATGGAACTCAAAATCGTTGAAACTCCGCCGAACTTCAAAGGGGACACGTCAAGCGGTTCTAAAAAACCGGCTACCCTTGAAACCGGTGCGGTGGTTCAAGTTCCGTATCACGTTCTTGAGGGCGATATTATCAAAGTCAATACCGTTGATGGTGAATACCTCGAAAAAGTGAAGTAATTCACCCTCTCTTCTTTCCCGTTTTCGGGATTCATTCCAATTTTTTACTTCATATCAACGGATAATCATGAAAATCCTTGTCGATGCCGATGCATTTCCCAACCGTTTGAAGGAAGTGTTGCTTCGTGCTGTACTCAAACGCTCAATCGAGACAATCTTTATCGCCAATAAAAAAATTGCGATTCCCGATGCGACACACGTATCGATGGAAGTGGTCGAGCAAGGTCCCGATGTCGCCGATCATCGTATAACACAGCTGTGTAAAGCGGGTGATCTGGTGATCACGGCGGATATTCCTTTGGCGGATCGTATTGTGAGCAAGGGAGCGGTCGGGCTGGATCCGCGTGGGACGATTTATAATGAGCATAACATCAAAGAGGTGTTAGCAATGCGAAATTTGATGGAAGAGCTGCGCAACAGCGGGGAAATGACGGGCGGTCCTGCGGCGATAGGGGAAAAAACGGTTCGCTTGTTTGCCGATGGACTTAATACCCTATTGACTCAACGCGCTTAAAGCTCTTTTTTGTACCATATAGCCTTGTAATGTAATTCGTTAAAGGATGATAGATGTCTAAAGTACTTGTTCCGATTGCCGAAGGGTTTGAAGAGATCGAAGCGATCAGTATCATCGATGTCATGCGTCGAGCAGGGATCGAAGTGATCATGGCCTCATTGAATGATACGATGATCGTCAAAGGGGCTAACGGCATCAGTGTTCAGTGTGATCGGACGCTTCAGGGGATCAGTGCCGATGCGATCGATATGATCGTTTTGCCGGGAGGATGGGATGGAACCAAAGCGTTGGCCGTTCATCCTCTGGTGCAAAGCCTTCTCAAAGAGATGGACGCTAAAGGGAAAAACATCGGAGCGATTTGTGCCGCGCCGTTCGCTCTAGATGCCGCAGGAGTATTAAAAGAGGGTTATACCTGTTATCCGAGTGTGGAGGAACAGATTAAAACCTCCGGTTATCAGGGGGACAAACATGCGGTTATCGAGACCGCTAACGTCATGACGTCGCGGGGGCCGGGAACGGCGATTTGTTTCGGTCTTGCCATCGTCAAGAAACTGGTCGGCAATGAGGCCTATGCGGGGCTTCGAAGCGGATTATTGGTGGACTATTGTGAAAAACGTTAGTATCCTGTTATTCTGGATGATGGCGGTGAGTGCTTCGGCGGACATTCATCTTTCCCAACACGAATCGTACACGCAAGAAGCAGCGAGTGATTATTGTCAAAACTTAGGGAAGGGGTGGCGTCAGCTAACAATTTATGAGCTTTTTTATCTCACTAAGTCCACCCCGTTTACCGATAATTATAGTTACTGGTCGCAGAATGTGATCGCTTCAGGGGATGCGGTAATCGGAACCGGGAGCGAAGGGGATGGTGGTGTCCTTGAAAAACTCGGATACAGTTTTTTCCCGAAAGAGCGTAACATTACCCTCTCTCCGTTGACAAAAAAAATTGCGGCGGCGTGTACCGATCTGCCGGAGAAAAAACCGGTACGGGCGTATCAGAGCAATAAAACAGGGACGTTGGATACGACTTCAGGGGTCTATTGGCACAATTTAGACAGTACCGATAAAAAGGGAAAATATAGCTATGACGAGGCTGTTCAGATGTGTTCAAATCTCACTTTGGAAGGAAAAAGCTGGCGCCTTCCAACGCTCGAAGAGTTGTATGGTATCGTGGATATTGACCATTTTCGTCCGAGTGTCGATATGAACTATTTCGGTCCCATGATGCATCGGTATTACTGGAGCAGTGATACGTTGAATGAGAAAGAGGCGTATGTGGTCGGTTTTAAACTCGGGTCGGTCGCTACGGTGTCGAAAAAAGAGCCGGTTCATGTCCGATGCGTGAGTGATGAATGAAGCTCTTTATCGATTTCTTGTTATACTGATAGTCATTAATCGGCACGGAGAGAAGAGATGAGCCGCGACACTACCCTCAACCAGCATGCACTTGATTATCATGCGAATAATCGACCCGGTAAAATTGCTACGTGTATTACGAAATCGTTTAAAACGCAAGAAGATTTAAGTCTTGCGTACACACCCGGAGTGGCCGCTCCGTGTTTGGAAATTCAAAAAAATCCCTTAGATGCGTATGTCTATACCGCGAAAAGTAATCTGGTTGCCGTTATCTCAAACGGAACAGCAGTACTGGGATTAGGTAATCTCGGGGCATTGGCTTCCAAGCCGGTAATGGAGGGAAAGGCGATTCTCTTTAAAAAATTCAGTGATTTGGATGCGTATGACATCGAAGTGGATGAGACCGATGTCGAGAAATTTTGTGATGTGGTGGCTGCGATCGCACCGACATTCGGAGGGATTAATCTCGAAGACATTAAGGCTCCGGAGTGTTTCGAGATTGAACGAAGATTAGTCGAGCGGCTTGATATACCGGTCATGCATGATGATCAGCATGGGACGGCCGTCATTTCATCAGCGGGCATTATCAACGGATGTGAGGTGACCGGGCGTGATCTTGAATCGATTCGGATTGTCATCATGGGCGCGGGGGCTGCGGCGCTTAGCTGTGGGCGTATTTACCGCCATATGGGGGTCAAAGAGATCTATATGTGCGATTCCAAAGGGTTGATCCATGCCGGCCGTAGTGACTTGAACGAATACAAACGGGAGTTTTTGGCTCCTGCGGGAATGACACAAGACGAGGCATTTGAAAATGCCGATGTTGCGGTCGGCCTTTCGGCACCGGGGAGTTTTACTCTGGAGCATATCAAGAAGATGGCCCCAAATCCGATCATTTTCACGTTGGCCAATCCGGTTCCTGAGATTTTCCCTGCCGATACGATTGCCGCGCGTCCCGATGCGATTGTGGCGACGGGTAGAAGTGATTTTCCCAACCAAGTCAATAACGTATTGGGATTTCCGTTTATTTTTCGAGGAGCCATCGATGTACGGGCTAAAAAGATTACAATGGAGATGAAAATCGCTGCGTCCAAAGCACTGGCGGCATTGGCACGTAAAGAGGTGCCGGAGTATCTCAATGCGATTTACGGTACCAAACTCTCGTTCGGACGAGAATATATCATCCCCAAGCCGTTTGACAAACGTTTGATCGTGGAAGTCTCATCCAGTGTGGCGAAAGCCGCGGTCGATGGAGGGGTGGCTCGTATAGACAATTTTGATCTGGCGGCATACCGGACACAATTATTGCAGCACCTGAACAGCTAAACGATACGCAAAAGTTTTTTTATGAACAAGGCAGAATTGAGCTATAATACGGTTATCAAAACGGAAAATCCGTAAGCCGCTCACTCTCTGCACATTTGGTTTTATCTCCTCTGCAATGTTTGTTTGCTTGAACTACCCTAAGGAACTCTATTTTCATGTTATTTTCAGATTTAAAACTTTCCGAACCGCTTTTAAAAGCGATCAACGATCAAGGTTACACCACCCCATCACCGGTTCAGGCGCAAGCCATTCCGTTCATTCTGGAGGGGCGGGATATGCTTGCCGGCGCTCAAACGGGTACGGGTAAAACGGCAGGATTTTCATTGCCGATGTTGGAGATTCTCTCTCGAAACAAAAATATTAAAGCACCGCGACAGGTGAAGGTTCTGATTTTAACCCCTACGCGCGAACTGGCAGCTCAAGTGGATGAGAGTGTCAAAACGTACGGGAAATACCTTCGATTTAAAAGTACCGTTATTTTTGGCGGGGTTGGGATTCAGCCTCAAATCAACGCATTGCGCCAAGGGGTCGATATCGTTATCGCCACGCCGGGACGGTTACTCGATCATATCTCGCAGGGGACGATCGATTTACGCCATGTTCAAATGCTGATTTTGGATGAAGCCGATCGGATGCTCGATATGGGATTTGTGAAAGATATCCGCCGTGTGATCTCCGTATTACCTCAAAAACGGCAAAATCTTCTTTTTTCCGCGACCTATTCGGATGAGATTAAAACCTTATGCGAATCGATTTTGCATAATCCCGCTATCGTGGAAGTAGCGCGCCGCAATACCTCCAGCGAACTCGTCTCTCAGCGGGTTATTTTAGTTGATTGTAGCCGTAAAAGTGCTCTTTTGGGGCATTTGATCAAAGAAAACAGATGGGAGCAGGTACTGGTATTTACCCGTACCAAGCATCATGCCAATAAACTTTCGGAATATCTTCAAAAAATCGGTGTAAGCGCAGCGGCGATACACGGGAATAAAAGTCAGGCCGCCCGTACGAAAGCGTTAAGCGATTTTAAATCGGGTTCGGTTAAGATTCTTGTCGCGACCGACATTGCCGCACGGGGACTGGATATCGATCAGCTTCCTCATGTAGTCAATTTTGAGCTTCCTAATATTGCTGAAGACTATGTTCATCGAATCGGACGTACCGGACGTGCGGGAAATGAGGGAGAAGCCGTCTCTCTCGTCTGTGTGGATGAGTATGAGTATCTTAAGGGGATCGAAAAACTGATCAACCGTAAGTTGGATCGTGATATCATCGCTGGATTTGAACCCGATCCTTCTATTCCAGCTATGCCGATTCTTCAGGGTCGAGGCGGTGGCGGTGGTGCCAAAGTGCAAGGACAAAAGCGCTCAAGTGCTTCGCGTCGTCAGGAAGGGGATCGTCGGGAAGGGCGCAGTAACCATCAGCGGCGTGAGGATAATCGTCGAGGAAGATAACAGGAGTTTTCAACATGGTGTGGATTGTGGTTAAATATCTCTTGACGGCAGGGGTCGTCGTTTTGGTATCGGAAGCGGCTAAACGGAGTGATAAACTAGGCGGTTTGATTGCAGCATTGCCGATGGTGACGTTTCTTGCTCTGATATGGCTATATGTAGAGCACCAATCCATGGAGAAGATCGCGAATCATGCATGGTACACGTTTTGGTATGTGGTTCCGACATTACCGATGTTTTTAGCCTTTCCGTATTTATTGCCTCGTATAGGATTTTGGCCGACATTGGGAGCTTCGGCTTTGATTACGATAGGATGTTTTGTCCTCTTTGCTTTGGCCGTCAAGCGGTTTGGGATTGAGTTGTTGTAGCGGATACTAGCGCTGTTTTAACATCGCCTCGGCATTGGCCATCGCGTAAGGCCAGGGGAGATCAACCTCTTCACACGAAGCATTCAAGCATTCGCCGCACCCTTTACCGATTTCAAGTTTTGTTTTAATCACTTCAGGGTCATGCCCGTATCTCTCAATCGCATCAGCGACATCATCCAACGTGACGTTTTGGCAGATGCAGACCGTCATCTTAGGACGTGACCGACAAACTTGGACATATTATTGAGGATGTTTCCGCCGCGTCTAAAGCCCAAACCGCACGCCTCGTATGCGAAAAATACCCCTGCTTGATAGCGGTTGCCTGATGCGTCTTTCGGAAATTCGACATACTCTTGATAGATCGGTTTGAAATTACCGTACGGTCCCTCATTGCTTTCAAGGGTTGAACCTGCACTGTCGATGATACGGATATTGGCTCCTTCACGACCGAACATCCGTTTTTCCACTTGTTTGACTCCTACGAGCGGCTCAAACGATGTTTTAAGGAGGTAAGGAGAATCCGGAAAGAGATCACAGAGGATTTTCATCATCCCTTTGGACTGGAAGAGGAGGGTGTAGGCGGGATTGAGAATAATCGCTTTTTGGTTGTCGATAATGGTACTTAAGAGCGTTGAGAGTTCCGGTTCTTCAATGGCGATCTCTTCCCACGGATAGAGTTTGAACCAATACTCATACGGGTTTTCATTTCCGTCGTAAATCCCCTCTTCATCGAATTTGACTCCGCCTAAGGGTTCGAATCCGGTTTCGAATCCCGCATCGATTGCCATCTGCTGTAGCAGTCGGACGGTTTGTTCCTCTTCGATATGGCCGCTGATCGAGCTAAAGAGAATTTTCCACCCTTCATAATATTCCTCAAAGGTGTCCGGATCATTAAAGAGGGTGATTAGCCGATGGAAGTTATCGCTGATGGCATCATAGATGTTGTTAAACTGACGCTCTTCATCCATTCCGTTGTGTTTGAGAATCGCCCATTGCAAAATGGCGGTTTCGAAGAGGGCGGTCGGAGTATCGGCATTAAATTCGATGAGTTTGATCGGGGCTCCGTCAATCCCTCCGGCAAGGTCAAAACGGCCGTACAAATGCCAATGGACATCGTTTTCCCAGCTTTTTTTGATCACGTCGATCAGATTAAACGGTATGCCCAAGTCAAAAAACAGATTGTTGTCGATCACATGCTGGGCGGCGGTTGTGTACATTTCATAGAGTTCATTGACCGCGTCGTAGTAGGCGAGGGCTTCGGCATTCGAAACATTGACCAGCTCATCGGCAACGTATTTGGTGCTGTCGCTGTCGGTATGCCATCCAAATCCCATCTGTTCGAGTGTGATATCGTCGATCGGACGGACGGTTTGCAAAGAGACCATGGTTATCCTCCGAAACTACTGCTAGAAGCGGTACTTTTAGCAGAACTGCTCCCGAAGAAGCTTTTTTTATTGGATGAGGATGTCGATTGGGGTGCACCGGCAGCCGAGCGGTGATAGGCGGAGCGGTTGGATGCATCTTGGTGTTTGCGGACGTTGGCATTGTTCATCAGTGCATTTCCGATCATATTTCCGAGCAATGCCCCTCCGGCTGCGGCGAGAATCGTCCCTGCCAGTCCCATTCCTTCGCTTTGAGGTTCCGCATTGAGTTCGGATTGTCCCTCTTGCATCTTTTTATACTCTTGATCGGCGAGTTCTTTCATTTCGGCTTCGGTTAATACCCGCTCGCTGACGGTTCCATTTTCATCGGTTTCACGGATAATGGCGCGGCTTGGGCCTGACGTGGGCATCTCCTCGACAATCACATATTTTCCGCTGGAGAGCTGTTCGACGACCAGAAATTTATTTTGCCCCTGTGCCGCTTCTTGAGAAGATTGTTCCTCTTCTTGGGCACTTTGACATCCGCTAAGCGCGGTGAGGACAACGAGTCCCATGGTTCCCATCATAACGGTATTGGCAGAAGTAAAATGTTTCATAGATTCATCCTTTAGCGTAGTTTTTTCATTTTGGTATGGGTTAAACGGTAGATCCGAGAGGAGCTTTTTTCAGACAGTCCTCGCGCATCTTCGATCACAATGTCGCTGACGGCACGGCAAAAATCGCTTTCGTATGCTTTTCCGCTCTCATTGGCAGAGGTGGAATAGAGCCATCCGTAGGGCTCGATCAGGCGTGCATGATGCGGATCGGTGACGTAACGGAAGGCTTGGTTTTTGACCACGAAGGTGGTTCGCCGTGCATGGCGGACGTTGGATTTGAAGCGTTCGGGTACACGGATATCGTTTCGTAAGCGACGCAAGGAGGCATAGACTTTTAAAAAGGGTTTTTCTTGCGGGCGCATTTTAATGGCAACCAGACGATCGGCGTCTTGAGAGAGAAGGCCGACCGTCGTGTCGGTTTGGGCGAGAAAAACTTTCATGCGCTTAGTGGACGAGGTAATCTTGGATTGCGTGCGGTTCCATCCAGCTGTCATCTTGCATGTGGCTCATCGCTTCGATCGCGGCACGTGCGGCACTTAGCGTCGTGAAGTAAGGGATACCGCCGCGTAAGACGATTTGGCGGATCTGTTCCGCATCTTTTTTCGAGGTGGTATTATCAGAGGTGTTGATAGCCAAAGCAATCTCGCCATTTTTCATCACATCTTCGATGTTCGGACGCCCTTCGCTGATTTTTAGGACTGCTTCACACGGAATTCCGGCGGCTTCGATGATTTTTTGGGTGCCTCGCGTCGCTAAGAGTTTAAAGCCGTGTGCGTGCAAGCCGCGAGCGATCTCCGGTGCATGGACTTTATCCATGTCAATAAAGGAGAGGAAACAGGTTCCGGAGGTCGGGATTTTATTTCCTGCGGCAAGCTGGCTTTTGGCGAAGCTGACCCCGAAATTTTGACTGATTCCCATGACCTCTCCGGTTGATTTCATTTCCGGAGAAAGGACAAGATCGGCACCATAGAGTTTATTGAACGGGAATACCGCTTCTTTGATCGCAATATGACCTTTAAGGCGAGGTTTAAGCAATCCATCGGCTTCCATGACGATATTATAGTTATCGTAAAAATTCAAAGCATCGCGTAGGGTGTCTCCCAGCATCACACGGGTAGCGACTTTGGCCAGCGGCATACCGGTTGCTTTGGAGACGAACGGCACGGTGCGAGACGCACGTGGATTAACTTCGATCAGATAGACTTCATTCTGGTAAATCGCGTATTGGATGTTGAGCAAACCGATGACCCCAAGGCCAAGGGCAATTTTTTTCGTTTGCTGCTCGACTTGGGCTTGAAGTTCTGCACTTAGACTCACAGGAGGGAGCGAACAAGCGCTGTCTCCGGAGTGGATACCGGCCTCTTCGATGTGTTGCATGACCGAGCCGATATACACCTCTTTGCCATCGCTGATCGCATCGACATCAAGCTCGACCGCCTGATCCAAGAATTTATCGACCAATACCGGAGAGTCGTTGCTCACCGAGACGGCGACATCCATATAGGTACGAAGTTCGTCTTCGTTATAGACGATCCGCATGGCTCGTCCGCCAAGGACGTAAGAGGGGCGAACCAAAACCGGATAGCCGAGTTTATTGGCGATTTCAAATGCCCCTTCTTTCGTCATGGATAGACCGTTTTCAGGCTGTTTAAGCCCTTGTTCGACGACAAAAGCGGAGAATTTTTCACGATTTTCCGCCAGATCGATCACCTCTGCCGAAGTTCCTGCGATGGTCGCACCGATTTGATGAAGAGAATTGGCGAGTTTGAGAGGTGTCTGCCCTCCGAAATGGACGATAATACCATCGGGCTGTTCCGCTTCAACGATGGAGCGGACGTGTTCAAAATCGATCGGCTCGAAATAGAGGACATCGGAAGTGTCATAATCGGTGGAGACGGTTTCAGGGTTACAGTTGACCATGATGGTTTCAATCCCCATCTCTTTGAGTGCGAACGAGGCATGGACACAGCAATAGTCAAATTCAATCCCTTGACCGATACGATTTGGGCCACCTCCTAAAATCATTACTTTTTTCTTATTGCTTTGACGCGGTGCTTGCAGTCCAAGGCGGGTGATGTTCGTCGTGGAATAGAGATACGGAGTGAGTGAACCAAACTCTGCCGCACAAGTGTCCACTTCGTTGTACTCGAATGCAATCTGCAATGTTTTACGGGCATTATAGACATCAGCTTCGGTTGCTTTACCGCCGTTTAATGTGATGAGGCGGGCAATGTTTTTATCGGAGAATCCTTCGGTTTTGAGGCGGCGAAGCTGCGATTCATCACTCAGGATTGCTGTAGTGATGGCTTTTTCTTGAGCAATGATCTCTTCGATTTGGGTAAGGAACCATGGATCGATTTTAGAGAGCTCGAAAATTTCTTCTTTAGAGAGACCCATACGGAAACCCTGTCCTACGTAGAGGATACGTTCGGCATTCGGACGGCGAATTTCGTGCTTGATAAATTCGATATCCCCTTCCATCGGATCGAAACCGGTGAGACCCGTTTCGAGAGAGCAGAGAGCCTTTTGAACCGATTCTTTGAAGGTTCGGCCGATCGCCATCACTTCTCCGACCGATTTCATACTGGTCGTGAGGGTCGATTCGGCTTCAGGGAATTTTTCAAAGGTAAAACGGGGGATTTTGGTGACGATATAGTCGATAACCGGCTCAAACGCCGCAGGGGTTCCGGTGATGTCATTGGTGATCTCATCGAGGGTAAATCCGACGGCGAGTAGGGTGGCAACTTTGGCGATCGGGTATCCGGTGGCTTTGGAAGCGAGCGCGGAAGAGCGGGAGACGCGCGGGTTCATTTCGATGACGATCATACGTCCGGTTTGCGGATTGACGGAGAATTGGACGTTGGAACCGCCGGTATCGACCCCGATCTCTCTGAGGATGGCAAATGAGGCGTCGCGCATTCGCTGATACTCTTTATCGGTGAGGGTCAATGCCGGAGCGACGGTGATGGAGTCACCGGTGTGAACCCCCATCGGATCGAAGTTTTCGATAGAACAGATGATAATGCAGTTATCATTACGATCCCGAATGACCTCCATCTCATACTCTTTCCATCCCAGAAGCGACTCTTCGATCAAAATTTCGGTGATAGGTGACTCATCGAGTCCGCGTTGAGCGAGGGTTTTGAATTCGTCGATATTATACGCGACGCCGCTTCCTCCCCCGGCTAGAGTATAAGAAGCGCGAATGATGATCGGAAATCCGATGGCTTCGGCTGCGGCAAGCGCTTCGTCCATATTGTACGCATAACGAGAAATCGGAAGGTCCATCCCGATTTTGATCATTGCTTCCTTAAAGGCTTGGCGGTCTTCACCTTTTTTGATCGCGCTCGGATTGGCGCCGAGAAATTCTACCCCTTCAAGAAGGCCTTGCTCATACATTTGCATCGCGGCGTTGAGGGCGGTTTGTCCTCCCATGGTCGGAAGGATGGCGTCAACTTTCTCTTTTTTGATGATTTCCGCGATGATTTCAGGTTTGATCGGCTCGATATAGGTACGGTCGGCGAACTCAGGGTCAGTCATAATGGTCGCCGGATTGGAGTTGATCAAAACGACACGGTAACCCAACTCTTTGAGCGTTTTGACCGCTTGTGTCCCGGAATAGTCAAATTCGCAGGCTTGACCGATGACGATCGGGCCCGATCCGATGAGCAATATCGTTTTGACGTCGTCGCGTTTTGGCATTGTGACCCTTCTTGGTAATAAATTTAATTATTATAGACCAAAGGCACTTAAAACCCGATTATAAACCCTTAGCGAACGCCTCGAATGACATGAAAATAGGCAGGATTTTTAGCATAAAAATAAGGTTCGATGACTGCATTTTGATAACCGCTGGCTTTGGAAATGGAGACCACTTTACCCACTTTGAGTCCGGAAAGAAAAATTTGATCGAGTCCGGAGGTAATCACTTCATCGCCTGTATGGATCGGAAGCCATGCCGGGATGAATTCGACGATTAGAGCCCGTGAATTATTCCCTCGTACGATCCCCGGAGCCATAGAAGGGCCAACATTGACGGTATAGGAACTTTTCGGATCGCCGTTAAGGAGAACCATCGGTTTACCGTGGTGCGCGACAACGATCCCCGCAGCGTATCCTCGATATAAAACCCCATACACTTTACGCGGGTTGAAGTGATCCATTTCGATCCACAGTTTATGAGGATCTCCCATCCGCACATAGGAGAGAGTTCGGATTAGGCCGATATGAGCTTGGGTTTTGAGAGGGCTGTTTTCGATTTTAAGAAGCTTTTGATATTCATCGGCGATCTGGTGCAATTCGAGCAGCTCTTTTTCATAATGGGCATTTTTTTTACGTAAATCAATGATCGTGGCTTGTTGGTTGAAGTGTTCATCAATAAAATTGTCTGTGCGTTCAAGCTGAGTGAGATACGCCGATTTGAGAGCATGATTCAAGGTGACAATGGGAGATTGCAAAAATGGGCTGAAGTAGAGGGCTCCGCCGATCGAAGCGGAGAGAAAAAGGATCAGATAAAGGCGGGATTTATTCATTATCGAAGAGTTCGTGGAGTTGATCGATCTCTTCAAGTGCGCGACCTGTTCCGCGTGCAACGCACAGCAACGGCTCATCTGCAACGTACACCGGAATTTTGATGATTTCAGAGAGGTATTTATCCAACTGACGGATAAGTGCTCCCCCTCCGGTTAAGATAACCCCGTTATTGACGATATCGCCTGCAAGATCCGGCGGCATATTTTCGAGGACATCGCGGATTGCTTCGAGAATCTCTTTGAGCGGATCGCGCATTGCTTCACGGGCATCTTCGCTGGAGAGTTCGATCGACGTGAGCAATCCTTCGACTTGGTCACGACCGTTGATTACCATTTTAAGCTCTTGTGCGAGCGGCATAGCGGTACCGATATTGATTTTAATATCTTCGGCAATACGCTCTCCGATGAGGAGGTTGTATTTACGTTTGACATAATCCATGATGGAGCGGTCGATCTTGTCTCCCGCAACACGGATGGATCGGCATAACACCAGTCCGCCGAGGGAAATAACACCGATTTCGGTTGTTCCCCCTCCGATATCGACGATAAGATTTCCTCGCGGCTCTCGGATATCGATTCCCGCACCGATCGCGGCAGCCATCGGTTCATCGATGAGATACACTTCGCGGGCACCCGCACTCATCGCTGACTCTCGAACCGCTTTACGTTCGACCTGAGTGAGTCCGTAGGGGATACAGATAATGATACGAGGACTGATTAGGGTGGTGCGTCCGTGTGCTTTTTCAATAAATTTACGGATCATTTTTTCGGTCATGTCAAAATCGGCGATCACCCCATCGCGCATCGGACGGATCGCTTTGATATTGCCCGGTGTTTTACCCACCATCTCTTTGGCTTCATGACCGACGGCTAAGACTTTTTGCTGGCCGTATTTTTCCGTTTTGACGGCAACAACCGAAGGTTCATTGATGATAATCCCTTTCCCTTTTGAGATAACGAGGGTATTAGCGGTTCCCAAGTCGATAGAGAGATCATTGGAAAACATTCCGATAAGTTTATTAAATAACATGTAGCTTCCTATGCACTTTTTTGATTCGATTTTTTGATGTAAACGGGAGTTGAACCCTCTTCGACGACCTCTTTGGTTACCATGACTTCATACCCGCGATACTCAGGGAGCTCGTACATGGTTTCCCCCATAATTTCTTCAAGGATCGCACGTAAACCGCGTGCTCCGGTTTTGCGTTTAAGCGCTTTGGTCGCGATGGCGCTAAGCGCTTCTTTTTCAAAAACCAGTTCGACATCATCGATGGCGAAAAGTTTTGTATATTGTTTGACCAGTGAGTTTTTAGGTTCAGTAAGAATACGGACCATTTCATCTTCGGTAATTTTATTAAGCGATGCGATGATCGGAAGACGACCGATAAGCTCAGGGATTAGCCCATAGCTGACCAGATCATCCGGTTCGACATTTTCAAAGCTGTCATCGATATCACTTGTACTGCGTTTCTCGTGACCGAAGCCCATCACATTGTTGCCTTGTTTGCGCTCTAGTATTTGTCCCAGTCCGTCAAACGCACCGCCACAGATGAAAAGGATACCGGACGTGTCGATTTGGATGAAATCTTGATTCGGGTGTTTTCGTCCCCCTTTGGGAGGGATGTTCACGACGGCGCCTTCGATGATTTTGAGGAGCGCCTGCTGAACACCTTCTCCGGATACGTCACGGGTGATTGATCGGTTTTCGCTCATTCTGGATATTTTATCAATCTCATCGATGAAAACGATTCCCTGTTGTGCCCGTTCCACATCCCCATCGGCTGCTTGAAGCAGTTTGGTCAGGATGTTTTCAACATCTTCTCCCACGTATCCCGCTTCGGTAAGGCTGGTCGCATCGGCGATGGCGATCGGGACGTTTAAGACACGTGCGATGGTTTGCGCCATCAAGGTCTTACCGCTTCCGGTCGGTCCGATCAGTAAAACATTCGATTTGGCGATTTCGGTTTCGTCTTCGATCAGCGTATGTTTAAAAATACGCTTATAGTGGTTGTACACGGCGACTGAGAGGAGCTTACGAGCCCGCTCTTGACCGATGATGTATTGTCCCAAGAAAGCATTGAGCTCTTTAGGAGTCAGAAGCTCCGTGTTCATCGCTTCAGTCGTGTTAATCATTGCCGTATCGGTGTCACCGAACATGATTTTATAGGCGGAAAAGACACAATTTTTACAGATATAGACGTTGTTTCCTGCGATCAGCGGATTATGATCGCTCTCAGTCGCTTCACAAAAGCTGCAGTGGCGGTGGATCATGAGGATGTCCTTTCAAACGGGATGCCCCGTTTGGTGTTCAAAATGAAAGTACAAAGATTTTTGACATACGTGCTTTCGGTCGTCTCTAGCAGCAACGCGGCTTGTTCTTGAAGCGGTTTTCCCGATTCGAAGAGTTCCCGATAAGCTGATCGCAGGGCATCGATGTCGCTTCGATCGATATGGCGGCGAAGTCCGTTGAGGTTGAGTCCGCGAAGTACTGCTCGATTCCCCTCGGCCAAACAGTACGGGGGAACGTCTTGGGAGAGGGCGGAAGCTCCTGCGATCATCGCATAATCGCCGATTTTGACAAACTGATGAATCGGCGTCATCCCGCCGATCACGGCATGATTGCCCATTTCGACATGACCGGCGAGGGTTGCGGCATTGGCGAGGATACAGTGATCACCGATGATGACGTCGTGTCCCAGATGGACATACCCCATAAACAGGTTATGGTTGCCGATCACGGTTTTGCTTCCCCCTCCGGCAGTTCCGGGGTTAAACAAGGTAAACTCTCGAATGGTGTTATGATTGCCGATGATGAGCTCGACCTCTTCGCCGGCGTATTTCAAATCTTGGGGAATGGAACCCAGGACCGCATGGGAAAAGATACGGTTGTATTCACCGATGGTCGTATTGCCGTAAATGCACGCACCTTGGGCGATGGTGGTCCCTTTGCCGATTTTGGCTTTGGACGAAATGAAACAAAATGCGCCGATTTCGACCTCTTCGGCGATGATTGCCCCTTCTTCAATGACGGCGAGTGGAGAGATAAGACTCATCGGGACCTACTTGTCAACGATCATGGCTTTGAGTTCGGCTTCGGAAACGAGGGTGTCATCCACGTACGCTTCTCCTTTGAGCACCCAGATCGAGCCTTTGTGCTTGACGACGCTCATACGGTATTCAAGACGATCTCCCGGTCGGACGGGGGAACGGAATTTGGCTCCGTCGATACTCATAAAATAGACCACTTTTTGAGCCGCTTCTTCTTCGGTCATATCCATGCTTTGGAAGGCCAAGATACCGCCGGCTTGTGCCATCCCTTCCAAGATCATAACCCCCGGATAAATCGGATGACCCGGAAAATGGCCTTCGAAAATTTGTTCGCCGATGGTAACGTTTTTGTAGCCGATCAGTGTTTCATTCGGAGTAAGATCCGTGACGCGATCGACGAGGAGAAAGGGGAAGCGGTGCGGTAAAATTTTTTGAATTTGAACAACATCTATCATCTGTAATAACACCTTGGTTGAATAAGTCGCCCAATTTTATCGTAAAAATGGTTAATTACTGATAATGAATCGTTGTATTGTGTGTTTAGTGGCAGGAACAGCCACTCTTCAGTGGAGTTTGGCTGTTTGAACGATGTGCCATTTAATCGTCATCATGCCAGCGATCATGATCACATTTGGCGTATTTTCGGTGGTGTTTATGACCATGCCATCCTCTCTCACGATCGGCATAGACGTAAACGACGCGCGGCTGTGTATAGACTACTTGCTGAGGGATTTCACGATACACGACACGTGTCGGATAGTCATTGTCATCGCGGCTGTATCGGTCGCTCGTATAGATCCGCTGATTGGTGCTTCCTATCATCGTTCCCAGCGTTGCACCCGCGATGGTGGCGGCAACTTTACCGCTTCCGCCGCCGAATTGGTTGCCGATGACACCGCCGATCGCGCCGCCGACAATGGCTCCAAGGGCATCATCTGCGACAAGTACCGTCGATGCCGTGAGAGCTAAGGTGATAAAAAGCTTTTTCATAATTACTTCTCCATTCCAGTCAGAATTTCAAGAAGTATAAAAAAATATTGTGAATGAATCGTGAACCGATTAGAGTAAGATCAGTTGTTCTCTCGTGTCATCGTAGGTTTTGGTTTCCAATGTCAGGGTGATTTTTGTCGCTGGTATCGTATCAACGACGATGATGGCGGTGGTATTGAAAGAAGTACCGGTCAGTTTCTCTCGCACAGCGATTTCTGTTTCTATCGAGGGAGCATTGAACATCAACTCTTGGGTCGTGGCAAAAGATGATGAAGTAAGCGCATTAAAGGTCTCTAAGGTAATAAGACGTACCTCTTCACGGTTGAGAAAAAATTGTCCGTGAAGTTCAAAGTCGATTTTTCCCTCCGTACGAGAGCGGTTGATGGTCGAATAAAAAAGAGGATAGGAAGGGATTGTATTCCCCTCTGTTTTAAGTGATGATCGAAGAAGCCGATAGTTTAAAAACCGCTCTTTAATGATCCGATAAGGGATGTTTTCCTCTTCGAGTTCCATCCGTCGGCTGTAAAGCTCGAGCCGCTCTTCGATCGAAGCCGGAAGAATTTGGCGGGTAATAGGGGAAAACATCTCATCCATCAGGCGGTTTTGCTGATCGCGCTGCATGGTCAGGCCGTAGATACAGCCGCAATAGTCCTGACGATACAGCTGCTCCTCTTTGCTGACGCGGCTTTGATCGTTGGTTCCACCGTTTTTACGGTAATCAAAGGCGATAAATTCGACCCCGTGAGAGGCGTGGAAGGCATCTCCCGATTTTTTGAGCTGTTCTTGGGATTTCATCGGACTGACAAGAAGGGTAGTGGTAATTTTCTTCTCGCCCAGCTCTAAGGCTTTGTGGGCGCTCACTTCGAAGCGTTTATCAAAACACACTTCGCAGCGTGAGCCTTTTTCAGGCTCTTTTTCGAGTCCTCGGACGGCATCCATCCAGTTTTCATAATCGTAAGGCCCTTCGATAAGCTCAATGCCCAGTTTTTTACAGCTACGCTCGACATCGAGGAGACGGAGACGGTATTCGCTGTAAGGGTGGATATTGGGATCATAGAAGAACCCGACGAGTTTTTCGTCGGGGTATTCCTGCTGCACTTTTTCCATGAAGAAATGCGAGTCAACGCTGCAGCAGATATGGACAAGCATGATTAGCTACGAGCCGCCAAAATTTCAACACTGTCGATAGTATCGCGCATCGCGATGGAATCAAGAACCGCCATAGAATCCGCATCATCACTCTCGATACCGCCGAATACGGTATGAACGCCATCGAGGTGCGGGCAGCTGACGAAACAGATGAAGAACTGGCTTCCTCCGGTATTTGGTCCGGCATGCGCCATAGATAGAGTTCCTTTGACATGGCGGTGTTTGTTGAGTGTAGTTTCACATGGGATCGCCCATCCCGGTCCACCGGTTCCAGTACCATGTGGGCATCCGCCTTGCGCCATAAATCCCGGGATTACACGGTGAAAATTAAGGCCGTTGTAGTATCCGTCGTTAACCAATGCAGCGAAATTGGCAACGGTATTCGGAGTTTCGTCATTGTAAAGTTTAAGCCACATAACCCCTTTCGACGTGGTCATTTTAGCCCATTGGTAGCTTGCCATCTCTTCGGGAGTGACAGTATAGGTTTTCAGTTCTTTGCGTCCGAACATGATTGAGATCCTTTAAGGGTATATTTGGCGGAATTATAATCGATCTTGCTTAACCCAACGCATGAGATGGGGTATAATGAGAGACTTTAATTTTGGATTGCGATGTGGAAAACTGGCTGCAGCACCGTTTGTCTCGACTCTCTTTGCGCGAAGTGCATCTCTATACCATCGTTTTTATTTTGATTTTTTTTGTTATTTTCTCTTCTCTGCTTATCTACGACGAATATCACCAGTTTTCGATGCAACAGGGAATCAATGGCATGGAAACGGTGAACTCGGGCGGTGTTATCAAGAGTCGGATGATCAAGATCGTTTTGGAAATTTCTACGTTGGCGCTGATCCTGTTTGGATTCATCATTGGAATTTCGAAAATTGTGAACAGCATGATAGCCCGAGATATGGAGCGATTTTTAGAGTTTTTTGAGCGTGTCCATGAAAAAGAGATGTGCATCGTCTCTTCGGATCTCTATTTTAATGAGTTTAAAAAGATGGCGGGGTATGCGAATGAGATGGCGGGGACGATTCACGATCAAAAAGTTTCTTTGGAAAATTTGAATGCCCATCTCGAACAGCGGGTAGAACAAAAAACGCAAGCGCTCGTGATGCAAAATCAGGCATTGGAAGAAGAAAAAGCGTTTTCACAGGAGATTCTCGCCTCTCAAAAACAGTTTATCCGCTACGCGATTCATGAAACCAATACGCCGCTTTCGGTGATTATGACGAATATCGAACTCTATACGATGAAAGAGGGGCGTAATCGTTACCTCGCGAAAATCGAAGCGGCCGTCAAACATATCTTTAATATCTACGATGATCTGGGGTATCTGGTGAAAAAAGATCAGATCGATTATCCCAAACAGTGGATCGATCTAGAAGATTATGTGCTGCGCCGTGTCGCTTTTTTCGATGAGGTGGCAGAGCATGCGGGGCATCGTTTTCACATCGAAGGCTCTACGCAAGGGGAGAGGGTATGGATAAATGAGACGAAATTGCAGCGGATCGTGGATAATAATCTCACGAATGCGATCAAATACACCGAACCCGATGAGCCGATCACCGTTCTCTTGTCTTGGGACGAATCAAGCGTCGTGTTTGGGGTGGAGAGCCGTTCTAAGCCGATCGAAGATGTGGTGAAAATTTTCGAAGCCTACTATCGGGAGCGGAAAAAAATCGACGGGTTTGGCTTGGGGCTTAATTTGGTGAAATCGATCTGTGATGACGAGGGGATTACGATCGGGATCGAATCAGATGAGCATCATACCCGGTTTGAATACCTGTTTAGGCGAGGGATGAAATGAAAATTTTACTGCTCGAAGATGATCGGATGCTCAGCGATGCGATCAGCGAGTATTTGATGGAGATGGGACACGTGCTTCAGCGCTCTTACGATGGTATGGATGCGATGGAACGGGTGAGGGGTGAAAGCTTCGATCTGTTGATTTTGGATATCAATGTCCCCAGACTCGATGGACTCGATCTACTTGAAGCGCTCCATGCGCAAAAAATCAGAGTCCCTGCCGTCTTTATCAGTGCGCTGATCGATATCGAAGAGATCAGTCGGGCGTATGATCTGGGGTGTTATGATTATTTGAAAAAACCATTTCATCTCAAAGAGCTTGCATTGCGCATCGAAAAAGTGAGTCGAAGCCACCATCTCCCCCAAACCCATCTGCGCCTCTCCAAAAGCTACAGTTATGATCTTGAACGTTCCATGCTGCTGTGCGACAACACACCTCAAAGCCTCTCCAAACGCCAGCTTCAGATGATCGGTTTATTAGCCCGAAATCGCGGCAGAGTCGTGGACTTCGATCAATTTCGGGAATACGTCTGGGATGAAGAGTTTGTTGATAATGCGACGATACGCTCCGAGATGAGCCGGCTTAAAAAAAGCCTTAAAGAGGATTTCATCCAAAATATCCGTGCGCTGGGCTACATGATCGATATTCCCCGTTTTTCGTAGTGTTACTTTTTTTCTCATAATGGCATTTTCCCGATACAATAATTGAATCAATTTTTATTATGAGCCTCTTGCTACGTTCATGCTACGTTTTACGTTTATGATGACACGATGAACTTTTTTGAGGAGCGAGAATGAGACATACGCTATCTTTTTCTCTTTTGACATCGATGTTGATGTGTCAGGCACACAGTGCCGAGGATATCGGCGGGATGTTTAAAGAGGGGAAAACCAGTGGTCAAATCCGCCTTTTTTATGTGGATCGTGACTATTCGGGAGATGTGTCGGTGCATCGCAATGCTACGGCGATCGGCGGTCATCTGAAATATGAAACGGGTGGATGGAACGGTGTGAGTGCGGGAGCCGCGTTTTACACGACAAACGGGCTGTTTATCCGAGATAACCGCGCGAGTAATCCTGAAGTCGATCCGACGCTGCTGGGTAAAAACAACGATTCGTACACTATGCTGGGAGAAGGGTATCTGCAATACAAAAACGGTAATACGATGTTCAAAGGGGGGCGTCAGAAGATCGATACGCCATTAGCGGGAACCGATGATGTCCGGATGGTCCCCAATCTGTTCGAAGCGTATTTACTCACCAATACGGATCTTACAGAAACGACGATTTTGGCAGGACACATCACGAAGTTCGTGCAGGGGACATTCGGACGGGTTTATAATGCGGCCGCCGATCAAGCCAATGGAATATTAAGCGCAACGTCGGGGTATTCCTTACGCGATTCACGCAATCATGTGGGGGAATTTGTCGATATGGGGAGCTATGCGGTTGGTGAGAATACTGCCGGTGTGAGTGTCGCTTCGATCACGTATGCAGGGATCAAAGGGCTTAAGCTCCAACTATGGGATTATTATGCCCACGATATCATGAATGCGATCTATGCCGAAGCCAATTATGGGTGGTCGTGTGAGAACGGAATCTCTCCTTATCTCGGGATTCAGTGGATCAATGAGCGTGATATCGGATCGAATCATGTGAGTTCGGTGTATAAATTAAACAAGATCAAAAGCGATTATGTGGGGGCTAAAATGGGGATGAAAATCTCGAATGTCGATCTCTTCCTTGCCGTTTCTCACAATACCGGCGATGCCGATGCGGCGCTCAACGGCGGGACATTCAGTCCATGGGGCGGCATGAGCGCCTACACGCAGGGGATGGTCACACGCCATCAGTTTATGGCCGGAACCGATGCATGGAAAGCGGCCGCAGGGTACGATTGGAAAGATTTGGGGATCAATCTCAACACCAGCGGCTATTACACCTCGTTTGATATGGATCCGCGCAATGGGTATTCGCATGCAAGTGTTGCGAATCATTCAAGTGAATTTGGATTTGATATGATATATTTCCCCGAGTCGGTTAAAAATCTTCAGTTACGTTTCCGAGGGAATTTTCCGAGGGAATTTCAAGAGCGTACTTCGGGAAGCTTTGACTGGGATGAATATCGCGTAATCGCTAATTACACTTTTTAAAAGGAGACATCATGACGAAAGAGATGATCGAAAAAATCAAGAGTGACCCTGATTTCATCCGTTTGACGGTGAGTCGCAGCCGTTTTGCCTGGATACTCAGCTTGGTAATACTGGTAATTTATTTTGGTTTCGTGTTGACGATAGCATTTGACCCTTCCCTTTTAGGAATCCCTTTGAGTGAGGGATCGGTAACGACGGTGGGTATTCCGGTCGGTATCGGGGTGATCGTTTCGGCATTTATCCTGACGGGTATCTATGTCAGACGGGCTAACGGCGAGTTTGACGAGCTCAATCGCCGTATCAAAGAGAAAGTGAAAGGGGAATAATCCGAATGCGCGCATTATTATTTTTGATTTTGGGCTCGCTGGCCGTCATAGCGGGGGAGGCTCTTTCCGGCGAGGTCCAAAAACAGCCCCTGAACATGTCGGCAATCGTGATGTTTTTGATTTTCGTCGCAGCAACGCTGGGGATCACCTACTGGGCGGCCAAACGGACGAAAACGGCAAAAGATTTTTACACCGCCGGCGGAGGGATTACCGGATTTCAAAACGGTATGGCGATCGCGGGGGATTACATGTCGGCCGCATCGTTTCTTGGGATTTCGGCACTCGTGTATGGTAAAGGGTACGATGGGCTGATCTATTCGATCGGGTTTTTGGTCGGATGGCCGATCATCCTTTTCTTGGTGGCGGAACAGCTTCGTAATCTGGGTAAATACACCTTTGCAGACGTCGCTTCCTATCGTCTCCGTCAGACGCCGATCCGCAGCCTTGCGGCGGTTGGATCGATCGTGACTGTGGTACTGTACCTGATCGCCCAGATGGTGGGTGCGGGTAAATTGATCCAACTGCTATTTGGTCTTGATTATGAAGTGGCGGTCATTCTTGTCGGGGTGCTCATGATCTTGTACGTGACGTTTGGCGGGATGCTCGCGACGACATGGGTTCAAATCATCAAAGCGTTCTTGCTTCTCTCCGGTGCTACCTTCATGGCGGTCGCGGTCATGGCACATTATGACTTTAGTTTTGAATCGCTCTTTAGTACCGCTGTACAGATGAAAGACGCTTCGATCATGGCGCCGGGGAAACTCGTCAGTGATCCGATTTCGGCGATCTCGCTCGGGATTGCTCTGATGTTCGGTACGGCGGGGCTTCCGCATATCTTGATGCGCTTCTTTACCGTTGCGGATGCACGAGAAGCGCGTAAATCGGTCTTTTATGCGACCGGCTTTATCGGCTATTTTTATATTTTGACGTTTATCATCGGGTTTGGTGCGATTGTCCTCGTGTTCCAAAATCCGGCGTATCTAGATGTGGCGAAACAAGCGCTTGAAGGGGGTGCTCCGATCATCGGCGGTGACAACATGGCCGCGATCCACCTCTCGCATGCGGTGGGGGGAGATTTTTTCCTCGGATTTATCTCGGCGGTTGCTTTTGCGACGATCCTTGCGGTGGTTTCGGGTCTGACACTGGCTGGGGCATCGGCGATTTCACACGATTTGTATGCGAGCGTCCTTAAAGCGGGCAAAGCGGATGGATTGGCAGAGATGAAAGTCTCAAAAATCGCAACGGTGATCTTGGGGATCGTCGCGATTTATCTGGGGATTGTTTTTGAAGATCAAAACATCGCGTTCATGGTAGGACTGGCTTTTGCGGTGGCGGCAAGCGCGAATTTCCCGATTTTGTTCCTTTCGATGTTTTGGTCAAAACTCACGACGCGAGGTGCGCTGCTGGGCGGAACGATCGGGTTGCTCACCGCAGCGGTTTTGGTCGTTTTAGGTCCGACCGTATGGGTGGATGTCCTTGAAAACGGGGAAGCGATTTTCCCGTATAAATATCCGGCGCTGTTCTCGGTCAGCGCAGCGTTCGTTTCGATTTGGTTTTTCTCTATCACCGACCGATCCGAGTCGGCGAAAGCTGAAAAAGAGGCTTTTGAAGCCCAATACATCCGTTCTCAAACGGGGATCGGCGCTGAGGGCGCGGTAGAGCACTAACCGATGAGTCTATTGGATCAAAAAGCCCTGCTGATGTCAGTTCCCCCATTTGATCTCTTGGGGAGACGGGCGATTGAAACCTTGATGGCTCAGATGGATATTGCCTATTATCCGAAAGATACGGTTTTGATCGCTCCGCGCGTACCGGCCGATGCACTGTGTATTGTCATCAAAGGGGTGGTCCATGAAACGATTGACGAAGAGCTTCAAAACGTCTATGGCCCGAATGACAGCTTCGATGCGAATGCGCTGATCTACGGTAAAACCGAGAGTACCTTTCGTGTGGTCGAAGATCTCATCTGCTATGAACTCCCCAAAGAGTCTTTTTTAAATCTTTTGCAAGACGAGAAGGCGTTTGAGCAGTATTATATGCAGGACTTTATCACCAAGCATCAGCGGCTCAAAGAGCGTCAGCATCAACATGCACTGACGCCGTTTATGATGTCCAAAATCGATGATATCTATCTGCACCGGCCCTGCTGGGCGGAGGGGAGCGATTCGATCCGTTCTGCGCTGATGCAGATGGAGGATCAAAATGCCAAAGTAATACTCGTAAAGGACAACGGGGAGATCGGGATTGTGACCGATACCGATTTGCGTCGGCGGGTATTGATGGCAGGGCTTAGCATTGATACCCCGATTGCGCCGATTTGCTCACAAGGGGTATTGAGCATCGATCGGAACGATTTTCTCTTCAATGCCCTGCTGATGTTTACGAAGCATGGAGTGAAGCGCCTCGCGGTGACCGAGAAAGATCGGATCGTCGGCATTTTGGAACAGCTTGATCTGCTCAGCTATTTTGCCAACCATACCCATCCCATCGCCGCCTCCATCGATCGGGCAAAATCGATCGAGGATCTCGAAACTCTCCAGCACTCCTTGATGCCTTTGATTACTTCGCTCACGTCCAAAGGGGTAAAAGTTCGCTATGTTGCGAAACTTGTTAGCGAATTGAACGGAAAAATGTATCGAAAGCTCTTCGAGATGGTGGTTCCACTCTCCTGGCATCCGCATTGTACGTTGATTGTGATGGGCTCTGAGGGGCGCGAAGAGCAGATCGTACGGAGCGATCAGGATAACGGGCTCATTGTGGATACAGATGAACATTTGGAAGCAATTTTTCCGTATATGCAAAATTTGAGTGACGCTCTGGTACGCCTTGGATTTCCTCCCTGCGCCGGAAAAGTAATGGTAAACAATCCGTTTTGGAGCAGAAGTGTAAGCGGCTATAAAAAAGCGATTGCTTCGTGGATCGATTCGATGGATGAAGCGTCGCTTTTGGCATTATCGATTTTCATGGATGCGAGAAGCGTTGCAGGGGAATCGGGTTTATTGGATGAGTGCACCGCTTATCTTCGCACCCATTTCGAAGGGCGCAGCGACATCATGGCCCATTTGGGGAAAAAAGCATTGGCTTTTGAGACGCCGCTGAGCTTTTTTTCGGGGTTTGTTTTGGAAAATACGGAGCATCGCCTTGATCTTAAAAAAGGGGGAATATTCGCAATCGTCCACGGTATCCGTGTGTTGGCGATGGAGTATAAGCTGTACTCCACGAACACGATCCTTCGGATCAAGGAACTGCACCATGTCGGGGTGTTTGACAAAGGATTCGCTGCTGAACTGGTCGAAGCCTACGATACACTCCAAAGTATCCGTCTTAGCACTATGCTTCAGAACGCCTCGTATGCGGACAACCATGTGAACCCGAACCATTTGAGCAAAATCGAACGCGATCTTTTGAAAGATGCGTTTAAAATCGTCAATACGTTCAAAAAATTTCTTACCTATCACTATCACCTTGAGATGGTGGTATGACGATGTGGCGGAATCTTTGGAACCGTTTTAACCGCCGAAGGCTCAAAGATGCTGCTTACGGATGGCTGTTTGAGCCTTATACCGGCGATGAGGTGGTGGTATTCGATACCGAAACGACGGGACTTGACACGAAGCGTGATGAGATTCTCAGTATCGGTGCGGTGAAGGTCAAAGGGGATCGGATTCTTACGTCACAGAGTTTCGAGGTCTATCTCAAACCCTCCAAGGAGATCAGCCCCGAGAGCATCAAAATTCACCATATCCGCCCCTGTGACATCGAAAATGCCCAAGAGAGCAGAGAGGGGATTGAAAAATTTCTCCATTTTATCGGCAATCGGCCGCTGGTGGGGTATTATCTGGAGTTTGACATCGCGATGGTGAATAAAGCGATCCGATCGTGGTTGGGGATATCCCTTCCGAATCCTCAGACGGAGGTGTCGGGAATTTATTTTGATAAAAAAATTGCTTTGATTCCTCAAGGCAACATTGATTTACGCTTTGATACAATCCTCAATGATTTGAATATCCCGAGGATGGGACAGCATAATGCGCTCAACGATGCGATCATGACCGCAATGGTTTATATAAAACTACAACATATCCAAAAATTAACTTAACTACAAGGAGCTTTAACCATGAGTGACACCGTCAAACCGATTTTTCAGCCAAACCGGGAGTTTGCCAAAAATGCCCGCATCAAAAACATGTGTGAGTATCACGAACTTCAAAATTGGGCGATTGAGGATTACGAAGGATTTTGGGGACATTTCGCCCAAGAAAAAATAGATTGGTTTGAACCGTATGCGCGTGTTCTGGACGAGAGCAATGCGCCGTTTTATCAATGGTTTGTGGGTGGCAAGCTCAATATCGCCCATCAGTGTATCGACCGTCATCTGGAGAGCCGCAAAAACAAAGCGGCGATTATCTTCGAAGGGGATCGCGGGGATAAACAGATCGTCACCTATTTGGAGCTGTTTTACAATGTCAACCGCATGGCAAACCTCCTCAAAAATGAGTTTGGGATCCAAAAAGGGGATCGTGTCGTCATCTACATGCCGATGATCCTCGAAGCGGCCTATGCGATGCTCGCGTGTACCCGTATCGGTGCGATCCACTCGATCGTTTTCGGCGGCTTTTCGGCCGAAGCGCTGCGGGATCGTATCATCGATGCGGAAGCCAAACTCATCATTACCGCGGATGGTGCGTTTCGCAAAGACAAACCGTACATGCTTAAACCCGTCGTCGATGAAGCGCTCAGTCATGGATGCGATTCGGTGCAAAAAGTCCTTGTCGTGGAACGTAACGGCGAAGAGGTTGTCTGGGTTGCCGGACGTGATTATTCGTACAATGAGCTGATTCAACACCAGTCAACCGTATGCGCGTCCGAACCGATGGATGCGGAAGACCCGATGTTCTTACTCTACACGTCGGGTTCGACCGGAAAGCCCAAAGGGGTTCAGCATAACACCGCGGGTTACATCCTCTGGGCACAGATGACGATGGAATGGGTGTTTGATGTCAAAGAAAACGATACTTACTGGTGTACCGCCGATATCGGGTGGATTACGGGGCATACCTACATTATCTATGGACCGCTTGCCATGGGAGCGACGACGGTGATGTTTGAGGGGGTGCCGACCTATCCCGATGCGGGACGTCCGTGGAAAATGGTCGAAGAGTACAAAATCAACCAGTTCTACACCGCACCGACTGCGATTCGTGTCTTGCATAAAACAGGGGAACATGAGCCGGCCAAATACGATTTAAGCTCACTAAAAGTGCTCGGTACGGTGGGCGAACCGATCGATCCTCCGGCGTGGAAATGGTACTACGAAGCGGTCGGCGGAGGTAAATGCGCCATCGTCGATACTTACTGGCAGACGGAGACAGGGGGACACATCGTCTCTCCGCTTCCGGGGGCGACTCCGATCAAGCCGGCGTGCGCGACCTTCCCGTTACCGGGGATCATGGGAGAAATTCTTGACCCGCAAACGGGAGAAAAAGTAGCTCCAGGGGAGAGCGGCTATATGTGTATCACCCGTCCGTGGCCATCGATGATCCGCGGTGTATGGGGAGATCCGGATCGCTTCGTCAAATCGTATTTCGGCGATGTGAAAAAAGAGGGACAAGCGGTCTATTTTACCGGAGACGGTGCTGTGTATGATGAAGAGGGCTACATCACGATCACCGGACGTACCGATGACGTGATCAATGTCTCAGGTCACCGCATGGGAACGGCCGAAGTTGAAGCGGCCTGTAAAAAACACCCGAATGTCGCGGAAGTCGCGGTCGTCGGAAAACCCCATGAGATCAAAGGGGAGGGGATCTTCGCCTACATTGTCCTCAAAAGCGATGATACGATCGGTGAAGAGATGGAGATGGTCAAAGAGATCAACAAAGTGATCATGAAAGAGATCGGTAACATCGCGATTTGTGATGACATCGTTTTCGTTCCGGGCTTGCCGAAAACCCGCTCCGGTAAGATCATGCGCCGATTGCTTCGATCCATCGCGAAAGGGGAGACGATTACGCAAGACATCTCCACACTCGAAGATCCGAGTATTGTCGCGACCATCGAAGCGAAGGTCAAAGGGTAAACTCATCAATCGTACGCTATACTTGTAATCCTATCTATTTATGGAGATTATAATTATGCGACACACGATTGGACAATTTAAAAACAGTATTTCAAAAGTTGAGCTAAAAGATAGAGTCTTATATCAAAATACATTGATTCTTGGGGAAGCCGGAGCGGGTAAAACGCATTTGGCGAATAAAATCCGTGAATACGTGATTGCCAACGGTATCCCATCCCTTTATCTTGATTTTTCCAATCCGTCCATCGATGAAGTGGAGCCCAAATACAAAGAGAATGCGGATCATTTTAATTACATGCAGTTTGATGAAAGCGATGCGTTTGAACAAGCGTTTGATCAAGCCGTTGCCGAGCGTAAAGATATCTATATGGCCGTTGATCCCGGCTTTTTTTCCACGAAGCGAACGGTCAAAAGTAAACTTTCCAAAGTGATCCAAAAAACCGAACTGCTTCAAAATTATTATTATTTCATGCAAGACATCAAATCTCTTGAAGGATTTCATGCCAAATTTGAGGATTTTATTTTTTATATTTTCCATCTGATCAATCTCAAAAAATTCGGTTTGACGTTCGTCACCCAGCCGCATGAAATTTTTGAGAACCCGCGTATTAAACTTCTCTTTACCTTCTTGTATCTCGGGCGATGCTCGAATGCCCATTATTACAATACTTCGGTATTGCGTAGTTTGCCGACAAACACGTTTTACTATCAGTTCCGTACCGACAACCGCTCGTTGCTTTTCAACCAGATCGAAAGCGATATCGCTATTATCGACGTTTAATCAAGCTCTCCTTTGAACCGTCTCCCCTTTTGGATGATCCTCGCCATGATGTTATGGGGCGGCGGGTGGCCTGCACTTAAGATTTTAACCGAATCCCTCTCTTGGGAAGTGGTCACGTTTTGGCGTTTTGCCTTGATGACGTTGGCCTTTATCCCTGTTCTTATTTGGTATCGTAAACCGTTGTGTCTGACCCCTAAGGCAATGATGTGGGCGGGATGGAGCGGTCTGTTGAATATGGCTTTTATGGGGCTTTCCTTTTGGGGCGTCGAGGTGGGAACCGCAGGGGCAGGCGGAGTCGTGATTACGACGTTGAGCCCGGTTTTGACGGTTTTGATCGCGGTCATGGTGCTGGGGATGCGCCCATCGGCTTCCCATCTTACGGGGTTGTTGATTGGATTGATCGGCGGGGGAGTGATGGTCGAGATTTGGGCCGGTGATCTGTTCTTGAACGGTGGGAATGTTATTTTCTTGCTGTGTGCTTTGATATGGTCGGCACTCACCTTATCGGCGCAAAGATCCCATCTTCATCTCGATCCGATCCATTATACGTTTTTACTGGGACTTCTTTCGACGGTGATGATGTTTTTTGTGGCGTATCCCCATTCGATCAGCGAAGTATTTGAGCAAGATTTTCGTTTTTGGGCGGCACTGGTCTATTTGGCGGTTTTGGGGCAGACGGTTGCCTCAAGCATCTATTTTATCGCATCGGGACAGATGGGATCGAGTCGTGCGAGTTCGTATATGTTTTTGGTCCCTTTATGTGCGCTTATCAGCAGTTTTGTACTGCTGGATGAAGTACCGGAACTGACCCTTCTCCTTGGAGGCGGGATCAGTCTTATCGCGGTTTATATCATCAACCGCAAAAAAAGGATCTCTTAAAAGCTTTGCGGAGGGGCTTTAAGCAGTTCTTCTAAAGCATCTGGAGAGAGAGGCTTGCTAAAGAGATAGCCTTGGATTTCGTGACACCCTTGTTCTTTAAGATAATCGAGCTGATTTTGGGTTTCTACCCCTTCGGCGATGGTTTCAAGTCCCAAAGAGTGCGCCATTTTAATGACGGCTCCCACAATCGCCCGATCTTCAGGGTCGGTACTGATATCACGTACAAACGATTGGTCGATTTTTAATTTATACACCTTGAATTTTTTTAGATAGCTGAGTGACGAGTAGCCGGTACCGAAATCATCGATGGACATCCGAACTCCGCGTTGATGGAGGTTGTTCATGATCTCGATGGCGGAAGCGGGATCGTGCATGGCAACCCCTTCGGTCAGTTCAAGCTCTAAGAATTCGGGACTGAGTCCGACATCGCTGAGAAGATCACTTACCAGCTGCGGTAAACGAGGGTTTCTAAACTGGACTGCTGAGAGATTGACCGCAATGATGAGAGAAGGGAGCCCTTTGGATGCCCAGTTTTGTACCTGTTGAACGGCGTTGCGTAAGACCCATTCGCCGATTTGTTGGATGGTGCCGTTATCTTCGGCGATCGGGATAAATTCAGCGGGCGATATGGTTCCCAACGTAGGATGTTTCCAGCGCAGGAGTGCTTCCACTCCGATAATTTTTTGCTCGATAATCGAAAATTGAGGTTGGTACACCAAAGAGAGCTCATGGCGTTCCATTGCCGAATGCAGTGCATTGCTAAGAAGAAGATTGCGTTGCGATTTGATTTGCATCTCTTCGGTAAAGAAGGAATAGGCGTTACGCCCCTCGTGTTTGGCACGATACATCGCCAGATCGGCATTCTTCGAGAGGACATCAATCTCTTCCCCGTCCGCTGGATACAAGGCGATTCCGATGGATGCGGTGACGGAGAGTTCATGACGATCGATCAGGAAAGGTTGGGCAATGGTTTCAAGAAGTTTTTGAGCTACTTGTGTGATGCCATACGGATCGATTTTAGGGAGTAAAATGACAAATTCGTCTCCTCCCATCCGTGAGACGGTATCTTCTTCCCGTAAAACACCGGTAAGGCGTTTGGCCAGATCAATGAGCAGAATATCGCCGATATGGTGTCCCAGCGTATCATTAATGTCTTTGAAATGATCCAAATCCAAAAACATGATGGCAAATTTTCCTTCGTTGCGTTTGGCGAGACTGAGGGTATAGTTGAGCAGTTCATTCATTTGAATCCGGTTTGGAAGACCCGTTAGTACGTCAAAATTCGCGAGGTAGTGAATTTTCTCTTGCGTCTGTTTTTGTTCGCTGATGTCTTCTTCGATCGCGATGTAATGGGTTGTTTTACCGCTTTCGTCGATGACCGGAGCGATATTGATCGAGTAGATATATTCGCTGCCGTCTTTGCGCTTATTGATAAACTCTCCTTGCCATTTTTGCTGATTGACCAGTGCTGTCCACATCGCATCGTAGGCATGGGAAGGGGTTTTACCCGATTTGAGGAAGCGGGGATTTTTTCCTATCACTTCTTCGAGCGTATAACCCGTGTTTTCGATAAACGCGGTGTTGACGTATTCGATATTCGCTTTGAAATCGGTGATGATGATGGAGTTGGGACTTTGTTCGATCGCCTGTGTCCGCTTGCGCAGTTCGTTTTCGCTCTCAAGCCGCTGGGTTACGTCTCGGGTTACGCCCAGCAGGGCGATGATGTTGCCTTTGGCATCACGCATGGGGGTGGCATGGGTTTCAAGCCATCGGTGTGTCCCTTTGAGCCCCACCATTTCAAAGGTGACGCTACCGCTTTCTCCCTCCATGACTCTTTTGTGCAAGTCGATAAACGGTGCTCGGTGCTCTGGGAGGACGAAATCGGTGAGGGAATACATCTTGGCCGTTTCCAGCGTATCGGCTTCGAGCATGGATAGCCCGGCGGGGTTCATTTGCATCAGCTTACCGCGGGGATCGACGATTTTCACGCATTCAGGTTCGGTATTGAAAATGGTTTCCAGTTGAGCCCGGCTTTCATGAAGGGCTTCTTCAGCCCCTTTTTCATCGGTGATGTCTTCGTACATCCCCAAAATACCGATCGTTTCGCCCGTAGGATTGTACAGCGGTATTTTAGAGGTGCGAAGCCATACTTTTTTCCCATCGGGGGTGGTTTGAGGCTCTTCGAAAAAGAGTTTGGGGATACCGCTCTCAAGCACTTTTTGATCATCATTTCGATAAAGTTCGGCTTGCTCTTTCCAACTGAGCTGAAAATCGTTCTTGCCGATAATATCGTCAGGGGATTTTTCATTGGCATCACGGGCGAAGAGGGTATTGCATCCGAGATAATTGAGGTGTTTGTCTTTCCAAAAAATGCGTATCGGAGCGGTGTCAATCATCGTTTTGAGAAACGTATAGGAGGCGTGCAGTTCTTCTTGCGCCTGCTTGCGTTGTCGTTCACGCTCAAAATTCATAAGAGCATACGAAAGATCCGAGGCCATCTCTATGAGAAGCTGTTGCGTCCGTTCATCGAAACCGTTTACCTCGGGCGCGTAGAGGGTTAATACACCCACGACTTTTTCATCGCTTTGAAGCGGTAAGGCTGCTGAAGCACCCCACCCGAATTTTCGACCTCGTTCATGCCATTGGAGTGTGAGGGGATCGTGTTGGAAATCTTGACACCAAAACGGGGTGTTTTCATTAAATGCCCGCCCGGTAGGACCGTGTGCCGAACGATTGGCGGGGTTGGTGGAGATGGTAAGGCCGCTGAGATAGTCACTCCCGTCGCCGTAATAACTCCGTATCACGAGTTCTTGGGTGAGATCATTATTGATCCCGATCCAGGCCATTTTCATCCCCCCGTATTCGACCGCATCCTGGCATACGGCGGCGAAGAGCTCATCTTCGTTGGTGGATCGGACAATCGCCTGATTGCATTGGCTAAGCGCCAAATAAAGCTGTGTTAATCGCTCGTTTTGCACGAATGCGTCGTTTTGCTGTCGTTTCATCCGATCGATTTGACGATACGCTCGCCCTATCAGGATGACTAAAAGGGTTCCGCCACCCAAAAGAAGCCCTACGATTACATTACTCTCCATTCACTCTCTTTCGTTAAAATGATAAAAGAATAGTATAGCCAATTTTAGGATGATACGCGAACTAATGATTTTAAACATGAATTATGCTAGAATGAACAAAGTAAAATGTATAAAAAAATCATATACACAATGATCCAAACAAAGAAGAGAAATGCTGCAAATTAAACGAAAAATTTTGATGTTTTTATTCCTCTACTTTGTGGTTCTAGGCGGGATCGGCGTCGGCTTATATCTGCGCTATCAGACATTGATTGCCAACTACACCGATGTGCATGTGCGCGAATTTGATCAGCGGATCGAAAATTATCAATCGATTTATCAAACCATGATCGAGAATTATCATACGTTGTTTGTCGATAACTCACGCGTTTCGGCAATTTTAGCCGAAGCGCGCAGTGCATCGGCTTCACGCCAAAATGAGCTTCGCCAAGAGCTGTTCGGTTACACCGGTAAAGTATTCGAAACCCTCAAACAGCTCGATATCAATATCTTCTTTTTTCATCTTCCCGACTCCATCGCTTTTTTACGGGTGCACGAACCCGATCACTACGGGGATTCTCTTCGCGCGGTGCGTGAAAGTGTGAATATGGCGCAGCGGGAACGCTCTAAGATCATTGCGTTTGAAGTGGGAAAATATAACAGCGGATTTCGGACAATTTACCCGATTTTTCATGAACGCGAATTTGCCGGGACGGTCGAGATCGCGTATCCGTTTTTAGCCTTTAAAAAACAGGCGATGCTTCAAGGCTCGGGGAGTTACGGGATGATCTTGAAGCGTTCTTTGGTCGAAACTAAGGCGGTTCGGAAGAAAGACGGGAAATACTACGAGGATAATGCCCTATTCGGCCCTGATTATTTTGAAGATAAAGCCAGCGCGTTAACCCTCGATGAGCGATGGTTTGAAAAAGCGGAGCTTCAAACGCTCCTCCAGCAAAATCGTGATCGTCTTCTGCGCGCCCTTGCACAAGAGAAGCTTCAAGGGGTTGTGCTTGAGACTCGCGGAGAAGATTTGCTTCTGATTTTAAAACCGATTCAGGAGATCGGAGGCAAGCACGCGGGGTATATGCTCGAACTCACCCGCCATCATAGCTTTTATCAGAATCAATGGACCCAGTTTTTGGAGCTGCTCGTCGGGGTGGCGTTACTGCTGGCGGCATTATTTTGGTACATTTATCGCTATTATCGATCGATCAGCGTTTTGGAACAGTATAAAAAAGCGATTGATTTTACGCTGATCGTTTCGAAAGCGAATACGGATGGCATTATCACGTATGCGAACGACCGTTTTGCCCAAATCAGCGGCTATACGAAAGAAGAGCTTTTGGGAGAGCCCCACAACATTATTCGCCATCCCGACACTCCTTCGGAAATTTTTGCCGACCTTTGGAAGAGTATCCGACATAAAAAAACATGGCAGGGAATCTTAAAAAATCGTGCCAAAGACGGGCGTGAGTATTATGTGAAAAGTACGATTTTTCCTATCCTCGACGAACATGGGGATATTACTGAGTATATGGGACTGAGAGAAGATGTCACCGAGCTGATCCATGCCAATCAACGAGAAGAGCAGCTTCGACTCGAAGCACAGCGCAGCGAGATGGCAAAGATGGACTTTTTGGCGAATATGAGTCATGAGATTCGGACTCCGCTCAACGGTATCATGGGTTTCGCACGATTGCTTTACAGCGCCGATTTGCCCCAAGAGCACCATCAACAGGCTAAAATCATTGTCGATCAGGGGAAAATGCTACTGGGGATCATCAACGATATTTTGGATCTTTCTAAGATTGAGAGCGGTCATTTTGAACTTGAAAAAGTGGCGATTAATCCGTTCGTCGAATTTGAAGCGGCGTTTAATCTCTTTAAGCCTCTGGTGGACGAGAAAGGGATTAAATACCGTATCTTTATCGACAGTACGATTAGTGAAAGCATCGGTATTGACAGTTTGCGGCTGAAGCAGGTGATGTCCAATCTTATTTCCAATGCGATCAAATTTACCCCATCGGGGGGAGAGGTGAGCGTGGAAGTGCATCGGGTCGCGAACCCTCATGGGCTTGACCGTTTGAAATTCGGCGTTCGGGATACCGGGATCGGGATCGCTCCTGAAAAAATCGCCTCCATCTTTACCCCTTTTACCCAAGAAGACAGTTCAACAACCCGTCATTTTGGCGGAACGGGTCTGGGATTGTCGATTAGTGCCAAATTGGTGGAGATGTTCGGCGGTGCTTTGGTTGTCGAGAGTGTGAAGGGGGAGGGGAGCTATTTTTGGTTTGAAGTCGAAGTGATGGAGTGCAATCGTCAAGAAGTGTTAGCCCTTAAACTCAAAGAGAGTAATATCGGAGTGCTCCATTCTGTTGATCCGCACTACCATTATGTTAAAACGCAACTCGAAACGTTTCATGTCTCTTTTATCGATTGCGATCAAAGCGTTATGGAAGAGATTGATTCAAGCGGGAAAAAATTTCATCTGCTGATTGTATTTGAAGAAGCGATGTTGATCAAACTGCTCGAAAAAGTTCCTCACTGTTATGAACGTATTTTGATGATCGGTCGGGTCAGGGGGAATTATACGGAACGTGTTATCATTGTGGACGAGTATGAAAATTGTCCGTCTCATCTGTATAACATTCTTCTCTCTTTGGATTTAGAAGGGATGCACGCCAACGTCGGATCGGTAAGTCAAAAACAATGGCCGGGACGAAATGTTTTAGTGGTCGAAGATTATGAAGTGAATCAAATCCTCATCGAAGCACTCCTCAATGCACACGCCATCATCCCCGATTTTGCCGATAACGGGAAATCGGCTTGTGAGATGATCGAGGCAAAAGAGTACGATTTAGTACTGATGGATGTCAATATGCCGGTGATGGATGGGATCAATGCTACCCATCTTATCCGTCCGTATCATCCTGAACTGCCGATTGTGGCATTGACCGCCAATGCCCTGCATGGGGACAAAGAGCGTTTTATCGAGGAGGGGATGAACGGGTATTTGAGCAAGCCTATTGATCCCGACGCGTTAGCTGAAGTATTGGAACACTATTTAGGAGAAGCAAGGCAGGTAAAAGTCAATGTGGATGACATGATACTCGACGTACCCCTCGAGCGTCTTTCCAAGGTAATGCTTCAACATCGAGCTCAAGCGGCTTTGGGGCTTAAAACAGCGGCGATTGAGCGGATGTTTAATCTCTTTTTTGCGACGCTTGAAGGAGAACTGGTATCGCTCGAAGAGGCGATCAAAGCCGAAAATTTTGTTGTGATTGCCGATTTGGCGCACAAACTCAAAGGTTCATCGGCGAATCTTCGGATTCATGAACTTTCAGAGAATGCCAAACAGATGGAAATGGCGTCAAAAGAGGGGAATATTAAAGCATGCGAGACCTATTTCGAACGGTTTAAAAATGAATTGAACAAGATCGAATAAAGGGGATGAATATGGATATCAAAAGGGTCTTGATCGTGGATGATAATGAGATCAATCGGATGCTTCTCTATTCTTTATTGGAAAACTATGAAGAGAGTGAGCAGACGGTTCTTTTCCGAATTAATGAAGCGGCGAATGGGCTTGAAGCGGTGATAATGGCAGAAGATGATGGATTTGATCTCATTTTGATGGATATTAATATGCCCGGTATTGATGGTGTCGAAGCGACCCGTCGGATACGCAGCCACAATCCCCAATCGGTGATCATTGCCGTCTCGGGCACCGAAGATGTTGCGTTACATCATGCGATTATTGAAAACGGGGCGGACGGGTATATTTCCAAGCCCGTGGATGCTGAAATTTTTTACCGCTTCATCCGGCGCTGTTTTGGAAACTGAATCCATCAGATATTGGGATTGGATTCGACTACCATTTTTTCCAGCAGTTCAAAAAGTTGCTTAGAATAGCGTTCGACGTTGCGCATGTTCTCGATGATCTCTGTTTGATTTTTTTGATCGAGACATGTTTTACGTTCGGTACACGCAAGGGTTTTACGTAAAATATCATGAATTGCGGCATGCGGAATTTCCATCGCTTTGTATGCCGATGTATGCGAGAAGAGTTGTTTTCCCATTCCTGAATCGTACCATTCTCCCATTCGGCATTGGTGATGATCCGAAGTTTGGGCAGAGGTGCCGTTGCGTTCGTTGATGATGGCCGAATAGGCGCTGTGTTTGAGAATGATGTGATCGACTTTGATCAGCGTCGTATAGAGTGAATCATTGATAAATTTCGACATATTGGCATTGTTGGTGGCCATGGCGGTGAAGTTGTTTAATACTTCCTCGAAATGGGTGACGTCCGCTTGTGATTTGGAAGCGATATCACTGACGGTCTCGGCGTTGCTCTGGATATCAACCGCCTCTTGCTGAAGGGTATTGAGGGTGATGGAGATCTCTTGGGTCGCTTTTTGGGTCCGTTCGGCGAGTTTACGCACTTCATCGGCTACGACGGCGAATCCGCGTCCGTGTTCTCCCGCCCGCGCCGCTTCGATCGCAGCATTGAGGGCGAGGAGATTGGTTTGATCGGCAATCTCTTTGATCAGATTGGCGACGACGTTGATCTCTTTGGTACGATCGCTCAGCGAGGTGATCGCTTGGTGCGAATCGGTGATGAGCTCGATAAGGTGGTCTAAATTCGAAACGATTGAACTGATCGTACTTTGACTTTTGGAGACTTCACTCGCCGTTTGCGAGGACGCCGACTGAATGGTAGCGGCAAATTCGCTATTTTTTTGGATATCGGTTTGGATAACGGAGAGCGTTGCCGATACCCCGCCACTCATGGCTTCAAACTGTTGTCCCAGTACGGAGCTCATTTTTCCTTTATATGCCACTGAAACATCGTTGATCGTATCGTTGAAAATCGGGCAAAGAGCCAAAAAATCCCCTTTATAGCCATTGGCAAAAAGGAGACGATTCGAGATCCCGCGATTGGCAGCATCCGTAGCAGAGCGGATATCGCGCATGAGTTGTTCGACTTGATCGAGCATGTCATTGATCCCCCATGCCACCCCTTGAAGGACATGCGTTTCGGGAATGTGCGTGACCCGTTCGGAGAGATTTCCGCTGCCTGCATGGATCAGGACATCTCGGATTTGGCGGATAAGCTCATCGTTGAATATTTTCTCACAGGGTTCATTTGAGTCTCCGAGGAAAAGACCTCCGATCAGTATGATCGCTCCGATGAGGGCATAAAGCCATTCTCCGTTGATCGCACACAAGAGGACGCCGACAAGAAGAGTGAGCGTGTAAAGGAGTGTTTGTTTGTTATTGAAGGGAGAGGATAAGCTCATCGTAGGAGACTCCTTTGTCGGCTAAAAATTGTTCAAGCAGTTTTCGAGACGCTTCCATTCCACCGCTCTTTTCGGCATCTAACAGCAGTTTATAAACGGGTTCAATGGTTTGGATGGCTTTGGGATTGGGTTTACGGCGGACGGAATGATAGTCCCGAATCGTGCCGTTAGGGTCTAGGGTCGCGGTGACATTGGCAAATACCCAGTAAAAAGAACCGTCTTTGGCAAGATTTTTAACATAGGCAAAAATTTCTTGCTTGGCTTCAATCCGTTCCCATAAGAGTTTAAAAACGATTTTCGGCATGTCAGGATGGCGGAGGATGGAATGAGGCGCCCCTAAGAGCTCTTTTTCCGAATAACCCGAAATTTTGATGAAAATTTTGTTGCCGTAGATGATTTTACCGTGACGATCGGTTTTCGAAACGATAAAATCATGTTCATTGAGCGATTTTTCTACCTGAGTGGGGGTGGGACGCTGCACGGGACTCCTTTAAAGACGTGGTACTGAATTATAATCGATTTTATCCTAAAACAACGTGCTAAGCGTATGTATTTGGATCTAAGGAGGTTGTGAATAGCGCTTAAAACGGTTATAATTCCATAATTTTTTCGAGGAGTGATACGTATGGGAAGAGCGTTTGAATATCGTAAAGCCGCCAAAATGAAGCGATGGGGGAATATGTCGCGGATATTTCCGAAATTAGGAAAAATCATTACCATGGCGGCCAAAGAGGGGGGAACGGATCCGGATATGAATCCGAAGCTCCGTACTGCGATCTTGACGGCAAAAGCGCAAAATATGCCCAAAGACAACATCGATGCGGCGATCAAGCGAGCAACCGGAAAAGATGCGATTACCCTAACCGAAGTCAATATCGAAGGGAAAGCGCCGCATGGGGCACTTATTTTCGTCGAATGTGCGACGGACAACAACACTCGCACCGTCGCCAATATCCGCAGTTATTTCGGAAAAGCCAAGGGAGAGATGCTTAACAATGGCTCACTCGAGTTCATGTTCAGCCGTAAAGCGGTGTTCAGTTTTGCCAAGCCCGATATGGATCTCGAAGAGCTCGAATTCGCGCTGATCGATGCGGGGATTGAAACGCTGGAGGAAGAGGAAGGGGAAGTGACGATTTATGGCGACTATACCGCCTTCGGAACCCTCTCGAGCGCATTGGAAGAGCTTCAAATCGTTCCGACCAAAGCGGCGTTGGAGCGTATTCCGAATACGACGGTCGAATTCAGTGATGAGCAGATGGTCGATATCGAAAAACTGATCGATCGTATCGAAGAGGATGATGATGTCCAAGCCGTCTATACCAATATCGGCTAATTTTTTTATGTTATAATTATGATAAGTTTATCTAACGAAGGAGAAGAGAATGCAATTTTCTAAACACATGAAAGCGCTTCTTGCGGCATCTTTATTGCTGGGTGCAAGTGCCAATGCCAAAGAATTTGAGATGCTTCCGATATTAAAAAGCGGATTTTGCCCTAAACCGCAAGTGGGACTCTTAACTGGTTATACTAACTATTCGAATGTGGGAGCCGAAGGTGCCAGCGTGGGTGTGGAGATCACGTTTGATTGTCCTGTTTTTACGTTGCCGTGGGATAATCTACGACAGCAAATCATGCTCAACCAGTTCAATAGCGACGGGATGAATCTGACCAATTTGGAATTCAATCCGTATTACATCATTGATCTTGGCAACGGACTTGATTTCGGATTCGGTCCAGGGTGGGGAGTTGTTTTCTCGGAGACCTATAATCATGATGTGGCGTTTGCGTTGCAAGCAGGGATGGGACTTCAGTACAATATCTCAAATCACTATTACGCAGGTGCCGATTTACGCTATCAATGGACGCAAAAAATCGATATCGCACCGGGTGTGACCGAAGATCTGGATAATTACCGTGCGCAGGTCAAAGTCGGTTACCGGTTCTAATCCAGATTACGGGCGCTGATCATTCCCACGATCAGCACGATAATGGTAAAACTGCATAACGCGGTGTATCCGGCGTATTCGAGAATGAGCGCTCCGGGAACCGCAAAAAAGAGACCGATTGACGTTAAATTCGACTGCAATGCGATGTAAACCGGTCTAAGCGGCTCGGGAGCAATGATCAAAATATTGTTCGAAAACGCCAGCCGCATCCCATCCATCCCTATCCCCAATAGAAAAAAAATCATACCGTAATGCCAGAGCTCCATGGCGAACATGGCACCGCTATTCGCGAGAATATAACAGACAAACGATGCGTATAAAATGAGGCGTATCTGACCTCTGGCAGCCCATCTTCCCCACACAAAATTACTCAGTATCCCGCCGATGATTTGAAGGGTGAGGAGAGACCCCACTTCAATTCCGCTCAGAGAGAATTTTGCTTCGGCATCCAAAATGATAAAGGGGAGGGTGAACAGATGGGCATACGCGGCGAGGTAGGTACGGATTTGACGCCGAAGCTGGGGATCGGATCGAAGCAAGGAGAGCGCATTGCGGATGAAGAGTCGAAAACTCTCCTCTTTTACCTTAGTATTGGTTTTAATCGGCTCTTCGATGAGGGCATAGGGGATCACTCCCGCAAGCATGATGAGGGCACTGAGGATAAAGAGATAAGCAAAACTCTGCGGCGGGCTGTAATGTTCTAAAATAAGTCCGGCGCTAAAGCCGCTTATCAGGGCTCCTAGCCCTGCGGCGATTTGACGCTGGGCGAAGACTTTTCCGCGATAACGGTGAGAGAACACTTTACCGAGTATCTCATTAAAATAGACCGAACCGAAACCTGCGGCGAAGGAGAAGATAAACAGTCCGACCCCGATACTCCACAGGGCAAGATCGGGACGGGTGGGGCCGAAGAGATAGATCCCCACGCCGATCCCGAACCACGATAAAAATCGTGCGGCAAAGACGAAGCGCAGATAGGGCATCACCCGCGCATAACTTTGGGCTCCGAATGCGGCAAAGAGTTGGACGATGATCGCTCCTCCTTTGAGTAAGGAAGAGAGAAATCCCACCGTGAGCGATCCTGCTCCGAAATAGTGAAGAATCAGCGGTAACACGATGGAGGGTTCGGCGATGGTGGTGGTGATGGAGAGAAAAAAACCGTGAGTGACCGCTTTGATACGTGACGAGGTTTGATCAATCAGTGACATTAGTCGGATGATTCTTCACTCTTAGAGTGATGGATTTTGGCATCGAGCAGGAGCGTTTTTGCAAAATGGGCTTTGGTTCCTCTGGGGAAACGGGGGTCCTTCATCAATACGGAGATTTTTTTGCTGTGGTTATCGCGAATGAGGCGCTGAAGCTTGAGTTCTCCCATCCCATACGCAAAGTCGGCTAGATACCAGCTTCCGAAAATGCGATGGAGGTCTTTGATGTATTTGATTGCGGCCTTGGTCGAGCGCTCGGTATTGAGTCGTTCATCGTTCCCTTTTTCGATGCACAGACCGTAGGTGCGTCCTGATTGGGCGGCAAATTGCCAAAGACCGGCAACCCCGTTACCGCGTGCTTCGGGATTAAATTTTGATTCGCAGTAGGGGATAAGGGCAAAAAAAGCGGGGATTCCCACTTCGATGAATTGCCCTTCGATGTTTGCATGCCTCTCTCGCGTCTCTTGATACCGTTTGTACAGTGAAATATACCCCGTTTTATAGTCGTCACGAATGTTTTGGAGGGGAGCGATCTCTTGGATCGTCTCTTCGGAGCCGAGTGCTTTGAGCGCTTTGTTGAGCGCAGCATCGCTAGGGGCTCCCAAGAGAGCGGTGCTTCCTAACAGTAAAGCCCATAGCAATTTTTTCATGTAATCGTTACGCTTCGATGTAATCGAGATCTTTATGAAACGTCTCGTGGGTAAAATAAAGGGCCAATGCTGCCAGAGCAAAACAGATCGTACCGATGATGGCCGCAGCCCCTAAAATGCCGTAATCGCTTTTTAGGGCAATAAATGACATGGTGATCGGAACGACCGCGCCGCGGACGAAATTCGGTACCGTCGTCGCGACGGTCGCACGGATATTGGTTCCAAACTGCTCCGCCGCCATCGTGATGAAAAGGGCCCAATAGCCGCAAAAAATGCCCAATGCCATACAGACGGCATAAAAAGTTTGAGCGCTTGCCCCATCGAGGAGGTAATACGCGACGACGCTTAAGGCAGAAAAGACGAGGAAAAGAGCAAACGCTTTTTTACGGCTTTTGAGCTGCTGGGAGAGGTAACCGCTGGCAAAGTCGCCGATCGCAAGACCGATATAGCAGTACATCAGCGCTGATCCCGCGGTAACTTCGGAAGTGATATGAAGCTCTTTCGCAAATTCGGGGGAAAACATCACCAAAATACCCACGACAAACCACAGCGGTACGCCGATGGCGATTGCTTTGATGTATTTCACAAAAAGTTTTTTATGGGTGAAGAGCGAAAAGAACTGTCCCCGCTTGATCTGTTCACTGAGGTTATGCTCGAACATTCCCGATTCACGCACTTTGAGCCGAAGGATAAGGAGAGAGAATCCGAGTACTCCTCCGATGATGTAGGCATTGCGCCAGTCGAATTCCTGCGCGACGAGATTCGCGGCAACGACCCCAAGTACACCGAAACTGGCGATGGTCATGATGCCGTATCCGCGATATGCTTGTGGAAGGATTTCGGCGACGAGGGTAACACCGGCTCCCAGTTCACCGGCTAGACCGATCCCCGCAAGGAAACGCAAAAGGGCGTATTGTTCGACCGTGGTGACGAAGGCATTGAGAAAATTGGCAACGGAATAGAGGATGATGGAGGCAAAGAGAACCGACAGACGCCCTTTTTTATCGCCGAGAATCCCCCATAAAATTCCTCCGAGGAGCATTCCCCCCATCTGCATGTTCAGGATGGTCGAACCCCAGCTTGTAATCTCATCACCGCTCAGACCCAGCTCGGTGAGACTCGCGACGCGAACGACGCCAAAGAGGATAAGGTCGTAAATATCCACGAAATACCCCATGGCGATGACGATGACGGGGAGGGTAAGGACGGAACGGATAACGGACAGAGATGACGATGGCATTAAAAGCTCCCTATAAATGTGTTTTTATTATAGTAGGTTTCAACTTAGGGGAGCTTTTTGATCGAGGTAGCGGTCAAAAAGAGGTAGTCTTTGCCCGTGAGGGTGACACGAAATTGCTTTTGCTGGAGGTATTTTTTGCAGTAGTAGATGTCTTTGATCAGGATGGACATCTCCGAATAAGGGTAATTGGGGGCTTTGGCTCCATAGATCATCTCTCCCCCTATCCATCGGCAGTTGGGAAAGCCCAAAATCATCGCGCCATTCGGAGCTAGATAGTGTTGTACGAGCGAAGCGAAGAGCGGCTTAAATTCTAAGGTCGAGCTTTGAAGTGTTCCGATGGTGATGATAAGATCGAATTGCCCGAGATTCAAAGATGCTAGATCGTTAATGTCGTGGACATAGAAGGTGGCGTTCCCTTCGGTGAAACGTTCGCGTGCCACGGTGATGGCGCTGGGAGAGAAGTCGATACCGACGAGTTCGATGGAAGCATAGGCATCCGGAGTGAGTATCCGGCGGATAAGGTCGAATTCATCCCCGGTATTGATCCCCAGATTGAGGATACGTTTTCTCGTGCCTACACGGGTATTGTGTAAGGCACGCAGGTAAGAGGAGAGAAAAACGGGTTCTTCATTTTTATGAATCGAAGCAAAGGACGACGCCGTCCCGTATTTTTCCTCTTTGGCCTCGCTATGATGGAAGGAGTTTCCCAAATCGAGTTTTTCATAGGTAATTTGTACGGTATGTGCGCTTAGGGGTTTGGGGGTCAGCATACGGCAAAAGAGGATTTCTCCCAAGTCACTCCATGCTTTGTAACTGCGGTAGAGATAGGTCGTGTCATTAATCGTGACCGATTTTCCGGCATAGTTGCCGTGACCGACATCGGGATTAAGGACTTCAAAGGTGAGGGTGTCGGATGCTTCGAGTGTTTCGTTTGCCCATGCGATGATGTCGGTGAGGGGTTGGGCGGTGAAGGTTTTCATGGTGCGATTCTATAGTTTTTTCTTCAAAACGGCAAGTTCCAATGCATCGACTTGTTTAGCCCACAAATCGGACTCTGGGAAGGGAATCATCTCTCCGGTGCTATCATAGCCTCTTCGCCCGTAGTACGCTATGAGTTCCGTGCGTTGAGAAATGACCTCCATCACGGCAGTCGTAACACTCCAGCGGCGGATCGATTCGGATTCGGCGTATTTCAATAGTTTTTTCCCAATTCCTTGAGCTTGAAGGGTAGGTTCGACGGCGAAGAGACCGAAATGGACACTCTCTCTTTCACGATGCGCGTGGATGGTGGCGGTAATGGCCTCGTTGGTTTGGGCGATCAAAAGGAGAGAATCAGGATCGTTAAAGCATTGCAGTAACCCCGCTTCATTGATCCGTTTACCACTCAGTAAATCCGCTTCATATGTCCATCCTGCACGGGAACTTTCACCGCGATAGGAACGGTTAAGCAAGGAGGTCAGAACTGAAATATCGTCTATCGTGGCGTGTCGGAAGATCATACAATAGTTTTTTGAAAAATCAAATTCTTCAATCCCCGCTCTTTTTCGATTTCGGGGAAACTCTCCATGTTTTTTAGCCGTTGGACGAATTCAAATTCCGAAGCATTGTCTCTAAAAAGCGTTTTGATAAATTCGCTGTCGAGTTCCGGAGCATTGAGTGCGGCGAGGACGGTGCAGTCGGGTGATGCAAATTCATGGAGACGACGGATAATCTTTGCATAATCGCTTGTCGCGGCAAATGACCCTTTTTGGAAGCTCGGGGGATCGATGATGATCAGATCGTAAGGCCCTTCTTTTTTGATACGGTTCCATGATTTGAGGATATTGTAAGGCATAAAGGTCGCTTTTTTCGTATCGAGTCCGTTCAATCGATGATTTTCCCGTCCGATGGAGAGGACGTTTTTATTCATATCCACATTGACGACCGACAATGCGCCTCCTGCGATCGCGGCGACGGAAAACGAGCAGGTGTAGGAAAAAAGGTTGAGGATATTTTTCCCGTGAGCCAGAGAACGGATAAAAGAGCGCCCCTCTCTCATATCGGGGAAGAAACCGATGTTTTGAGCGTTCAAAAAATTGACATGGTATTTAAGACCGCTTTCGATGGCATACGTTTCGGGAGGTAATGAGCCTTCGATAACGCTTGAGGGAGCAGATGGGAGATAGCGCTGCTGGATGACAAGGGCTTGCCATTGCCCTGCTTGTGTATATAACCGACGTAAGAGAGAAACAATGGCTTCTTCTTCGTCGCTTGGTTCAAACAAGACGGCAAATAACACCCGATCCACACTGTCGACGGTGAGGTACTTGTATCCGCCGTAGGTGTTTCCCCGCCCGTGGAACAGGCGGGTGTAGTCCTCACTTAGAGGGGTGCTCTGAGTGAGGAGGTGATCATAAAGCGCATCGAGGGTCATATTAGAGGGAGTACGCGGGATAGTCGTTGTACCCTTTTTCTCCCTGGGAATAAAAGGTATCGGGATCGGCTTCGTTTAAAGGAATGTTATCACGTATTCGCTCGACCAGATCGGGATTGGCGATATAGCTGACCCCGAATGCAACGGCATCGGTTATTCCCGCTTCAATGGCATTTTGCGCTTCCTGCGGGGTGTAACCCATGTTGGTGATCAAATTTCCTTTGTATGCTTGTCGGATCGGGGTAAGAACGTCGCCGCTTTGTTGGCCGAAAAAATCGCTTCGCATCACGTGCAGATAAGCCAAATCATAGCGGTTGAGCTCGCCGGAAAGCCAAGTGAAAAACTCGATCGGATTGGTGTCGATCATATCGTTGAAACTGTTGAGAGGAGAGAGACGAAGCCCCACGTTTCGACTTCCCCAAACACCACAGACGGCATCGAGGATTTCGAATAAAAATCGGGCACGATTGGCGTAGCTTCCGCCGTATTCATCCGTACGTTTGTTGCTGCCGTCGCGTAAAAACTGATCGATCAGATAGCCGTTGGCTCCGTGGACTTCGATGCCGTCGAATCCGGCGGTTTTGGCATTGATGGCGGCTTGTCGGAACCCTTCGACGATGGTCGGGATTTCACTTGTTTCCAGCGCGCGCGGTAGCGTATAGGGCTGTTTTCCCTGCGGCGTATGAACTTCTCCATGCGCGATCGCGATGGCGCTGGGAGCGACGGGGACGGTTCCGTCGTTCAGTAATGGATGACACGCTCGCCCTCCATGCCAGATCTGTAAAACGATTTTTCCTCCGGCATGGTGTACCGCATCGGTGACGTTTTTCCACCCCTCTATTTGTGCTGGCGAGTAGATTCCCGGCTCCATCCAGAAAGCTGATGCGTTCTCCATCGCCATCGTCGCTTCGGCGATGAGCAGACCTGCACTGGCTCGCTGGGCATAGTGCGTCGCCATCATAGGGCTTGGGATATGACCCTCGAGTGCTCGGCAGCGTGTCAGCGGTGCCATGATGATACGATTGTTAAGGGTTAGATTTCCCAAGGTTATCGGTTGTAAAAGTTTCTTCATTGTATCTATATTCCTTCGTTTATGGTCGGCCATAATACGACACCAAGGTCGCTTTGGCAATGGAGTGGGCATTGATCATATAGCCTACCAGCGCGGGGGAAGCTTTCTCATCGAGATCGAGTTTATCGACATTCAGCGCATGGACGGTGAAGAGGTAGCGGTGCGGCTTGTCTCCTACTGGCGGACAGGCTCCGCCAAATCCTGCTTTACCGTAATCGGTGATGGTTTGTTTGGATGGGATGCTCTGTTTCAGAGAAAGATTGCCAAAATCAGCAGGCAACGCGGTGGTTGAAGCAGGGAGATTAAACACTACCCAGTGCCACCATCCGCTTCCCGTCGGAGCGTCGGGATCATACACAGTCACGGCGAAGCTTTTGGTCTCTTTTGGGGCATCGTTCCAGTGAAGTTGGGGAGAGATATTCTCGCCAGTGCATCCAAATCCGGAAAACTCCTGTTTTTTGCTCAGCTGTCCGGCTAAATCATTACTGTGCAGGGTAAATTCTCCTCCAAATGCTAGAGAGGAGACCAGGGTGATTGTAGTCAAAAACGGGATAAAACGCATAGAAGTGACTCCTTGAATAAGTTAGGGGTATTGTAGCGTTATTTTATCGTGAAAAGCTCTCCCATGGGTTAGCCCATCGTGTGAGTTGGGCAGCACATTCGTGACTGAGAAACCGCTCTCCTTCCTCGGGTGGCGAGACAAATGCAAACCGTTCACCATTAAACATAAATCGAAGCGCGTAAGCGTGCAGATAACCGCGGTCTTCTTTACGTGCTTCTTCGGATGCCGCATAGCGCTCATCCCCGGCGATGGGGGAACCGAGGCTTTTGAGCGCAACACGGATCTGATGGGTCTTGCCGGTGTGGGGCTTGATTAAAAAACCTCGTTCGTGGGTACGTAGGGCACAGCTGATAAACTGGGTAATGGCAGGATTATTCATCGTAGTGAGGAGTTTATAGTCGCCGCGTCTGGCACTGGTCATATCCCCTTTGATCCATCCCATTTTTTTCTTCGGTTTACGGGTGCTGATTGCGAGGTAATATTTTTCGACGGTACGCTCTTCAAACATCCGAGTAAACTCAGCCGCCGCTTCACTCGATTTAGTGAAGATGAGGAGCCCGGAAGTCATTTTATCCAGACGGTGAACCGGAAAAAGAGGGATGTTTAACTGCTTAGACATCTGTACGACAAATCCAGCTTCGCCTTCGGAATGAAAATTCACACCGGCCGGTTTGGAGACGATGAGAAAAGAGGGGTGATTGTAGATAAGTTTCATGGTCAAATTATAGCCAAATAAGGTGAAAATGAAATTCGAACGGCGAGCGTAATGATCAAAGATATTATTAATAAAACTAATGTTAGCATGCTTGGTATTACACACAAGGAGTTTCCAATGCACAAGTATGAATGTGAAGCATGCGGCTATGTTTATGACCCGATCAAAGGTGATCCTGGGAATGGGATTAAACCGGGGACGGCATTTGAAGATTTACCTGAAGCATGGGTATGCCCCGACTGCGGTGAAAAACAAGAAGAATTTATCAAACAGCAAGTAGTCGAATAATCTCCTCAATAAAGGATGGGAAACCAATATCTATGAAACGATGGATTCTCATCTTTGCCGTGACCTTATTTACTCTCTAAACCCCGTCTTAACCTCTAAGGAATAGTTTTTGCTGAATTGATAAAACGAATGACTCTTTTATCGATAACATCAAGCGGAGAAGCTACCTATGCGGATATTTACCAATAGAAATATGATCCAAATCCATGCAAAACGCGATTCTATTCAAGAGAAGGTGATTGTAGATTTTGTGGATCGTCATTTCAAGTATAAGGTTCAAGGCGGATCAAGTACGTTTATCCACCATTGCAATGATGAGATCAATAGCAAAAAAAGGTTCTTCAATTGGCTGTACTGGAGCTATCAACAAACCTATGGTAGAGATCCGCGTGATTTAAAAGCGGAGATCGAATCCAAACCGCACCGTCCGATTATGATCAAGTGGATCGAACAGGCCAATATCATTCCCAAGATGCAGATTTCGATCGATGTCATCAATGCTGTTTATTTAAAATTTAGTTTTCATCAAGACCATACGGGTTCATCGATGCACCATTTTTTACGCGGTTATTTTAGAACCCATGTGATCAGTCATTCGCAATGGGATCGGGATCAGTATCTGGTGAAAGTCGATAACGAGGCGGTAAAAGAAAAATTATCCACTCTTTTAAAGCGTACTCGCATCATGCAATACCATGTCAATTTTATCTATAATCAACAGCACATTTCACAGCTTCTTGCCGTCAATAATGATTTTATACCTCAAAAAGAGAGTGAACAAGCCAAACTGGATAAAGCCTATACATTGCTGAAGGTATCCCCTGCGGATGAACTTGCTATCATCAAAAAACGGGTTAAAAAACTTCTGTATCAATACCATCCGGATCGAGTGTATAACGAAGGTAAAGCAATCGTCGATAAATACACGTTGACTTTTCAAGCGATTCAAGAAGCATTTGCCTGTATCGAAGAAGAACGAAAAACGCAGACAACCCTTAAAGCGTCGTAAGACGGTATTCCCCTGCCTTCATCTCTCCCAGCGCTAGGGTTCCAAAGTGTGAGCGGTGCAATGCGGTGACATGATTTCCCACTGCGGCGAACATCCGGCGCACCTGATGATAACGCCCTTCTATGACCTCGAGTGTTACATGTGTATCATCAAGTATAGTTAAGTTGGCAGGTAAGCAGGGAGTTTTTTCGCCATTAAGCATTAAACTTCCTGAGGCGAAAATCTCCGCTTCATCGCCTCGTAATGGCCGATCTAAGATTGCTTCATATACTTTTGATACCTTATGTTTTGGAGACGTAAGACGGTGAAGCAGGTCCCCGTCATCGGTGAGGAGCAGCAGTCCGCTCGTATCCTTATCCAGCCGTCCGATGGTGGATATTTTCGGATCGCGTCTTCGCCATCGCTCAGGGAGCAGATCATAGATAATGCGCCCCTCGCCCTCATCATGACTGCAGACATACCCTACGGGCTTATGCATCAGGATTAGCATTCCCTGCGGCGGATCGAGTGGTTCGCCATGAAAACGGATCTCTTCATGTAAAACTTTGGTATCGGGTTTCAGAGGGAGATGTTCGACATGGGTGATAATTTCTTCTTTAATCAGAAAGGAGACCTCTTTACGGGAGCAGTAGCCGAGTGAGGAGAGGAGTTTGTCGAGGCGGACTTTAGAGCTCACCAAGCTTTTCCTCATACTCTTTTTCGATGCGTGCTATCTCATCATGAGCGATTTCAAGCCGTTCAAAGAGCTCTTCGATCATTTTCTCGTCATTCCCGACCTCTTTGGAAAGCTCCATGAGCTTAGAGGTCTCTCCTTGCTGGGAATAGGTGTTTAAGAGCTCATGTGCACTTTTGAGTTTCTCTTCGAGTTTCATGATCGTGTTTTCGCAGTGTTCGGCTTCTTTTTTGAGCGGATTGAGGAGTTTGGAGCGTTCCTGTACGAGTACGGCACGCTGCTGTTTGTTCTCTTTTTTATTCGTGTTGGAAGAGGGTTTTACCGGTTTAGGAGCATCAGCAATCTCTTCGTCCCATCCGATTTTTTCTAAAAATTCATCATACGTACCATCGAAGAACTCGGCACTCCCTTCACGGAAAATGATGAGCTGATCGGCCAGTTCACGAAGCAGCATCTCCGAGTGGGTGACGAGGACAACGGCACCGTCAAAGCGTTTGATGGCGTCACAGAGCGAGTCGATGGACTGCATGTCGAGGTGGTTGGTCGGCTCATCGAGAAACAGGAGGTTAGACGGGGTAGCAATGATCTTGCCCAGCATGACACGGCTGCGCTCTCCTCCAGAGAGGATGCTGATCTTCTTGTCGGCATCTTCGCCGCTGAACATCATCGTCCCGCAGATAGAACGGATACGGACGTTTTGGAGGGTGTTATCCGCGCTTTGGATCTCTTCGGTGATGGTGCGGTTTTTATCCAGACGATCGATATTCGTCTGACCGAAATGGGCGATCGCGGTGGAAGGATGGGTACTGATCTCACCACGCGGGGTCAACACACCTGCAAGGGCGTTGAGCAGCGTTGATTTCCCTTTTCCGTTTTTCCCGATGATGGCAAGCCGTTTTTTGGCTTGGAGGATAAAGGAGAGGTTGCTAAAGAGCGGTTGATCTTCCGTGTAGCCGAAGGAGAGGTTTTTGACCTCCATGATCACTTTGGCCGGGGTAGGCGCGTACGAAAAGGAAAACGAGAGGTCTTTCTCCCCTTCCAACTCTTCCATCACTCCCATTTTGTCCAGTTCTTTTTGTTTCGACTGTGCGAGGGTCGCGGTAGAGGCGCGGGCTTTGTTCCGCGCGACGAAATCCTCTAGCTCGGCACGCTTTTTGTCATGGTTGATCTTTGTTTTTTCGTAGATCTCATCTTCTTGCGCCTGATACGCATAGTATTTATGGGTATTCCCTTTGATGATACTTACAGCTCTACGGCGAAGCCCCATGGTATGGGTGGTGACAGAATCCATGAAATCGCGATCATGGGTGATGAGGATCACTTCCCCCTCGAAAGAACGGATAAACGAAGCCAGCCATCGAAGCGAAACGATATCGAGGTAGTTGGTCGGCTCATCGAGTAAGAGGAGATTAGGCTCGGTGACGAGGAGTTTGACGAGGTTGAGGCGGATCTGATATCCCCCTGAAAAACTGAGCGGGTCGCGATCGAGGTCTTCTTGGGTAAATCCAAGACCGAAAAGGATCTTTTCGACCCGATACACTTCGTGTATGGCGTCTCCGCTGAGCGCTGAGGCGCACTCTTCACGCACCGTCTTATGGGTGAAATGCAGATGTTGGCGAAGGGTGCCGATACGGTAGTTTTTGGGGATGATGACGTCGCCCGAATCGTAAGGCTCTTCACCCAAAATGATCTTGAAAAGGGTCGATTTTCCGGTTCCGTTACGCCCGACGAACCCGATTTTATTGCCGCTATTGAGCTGGAAAGAGAGCCCGTCGAAGAGGACTCTTCCGCCGAAGCTTTTGGTGAGATTGTTGATTTGGATCATAAATTATTTCTTTCTTTTTGTGAAAAGAATTATACTGTTTTTTCCCTTGTTCCCACTCTCCTGAGTGGGAACGCATAGATATCTGAATAATCAATACTCGCTTCGGCTTATTAAATTAATGCTGTTTAAAAATATTACTGGATATTATCTCTAAATTTTTATGTTAAAACCATTGCCATCGGAGGATAAATGTATCGCTTTATTGCTTGCCCATTGACGTCTTGTGCATGAACCACACGACTACTGCTAATCCACATATCACCCACCACCATTTAATAAAGGTAGCTTAATGAAAAAGTCTCTGATATTTCTACTCATTCTCATAACGAGCATCACCCTTTATGCCAGCGACGTGATCCTCTCTAACACTCTAGGAGCGTACTACTGCGCGCAGGAACCGAACCCGAAGACGTACATCAAACACACCGTCGAAGAGCCGATCAGCATCTACTGGGAAGATAATGTTTATCCAGGGTTTGATGAAGCCGACAGCAAACTCATGGTCGCCAATTACCTTGACGGGGTGCATCTGCAAACGATGGCACTCAATAGCCCCGATGGGAAGGTGAGAGTCTATAGCTATGCAAATGTTCCGAAGAGTTATATTGATTTGATCAATGAGGGGTATGTGACAAAAAAAGATTGGCAGGATAAAAACAAAATCCATCAAGATGCATTCAAAAAAATGTATGACAAAAGCTCACATAAAATTCGTGATGAATTTTCGGATGAATGGAAAGTGATTAGCACAAAATCTGGTGATGCATATAGAAAAAATGAAGCTCTCACCAAACAAATCGAAGCCGAAAAAGCCAAACTTGATCTCGTCATCACAGAAACGACCAAAGATCAGATGCCACAGATGAACTATACAGTCAAGACCGATGAAGTCCATCTCTCCGATCTGGCACGCAAAGTCCTATACAGCGATGAAGTCAAGATTATAGACAACCGTACCAAAGAGGTGATCGCCTACAACCGTAGGATTATGCAGCTTTATTCGGCGACCTTGTTGCCGGATATTGCTATGGGGAACCGGTATTACTATCCTCACGCATTATGTGGGGATAGCACGGAGTTATTTGAACGAGCTGTCTTTGTAGAGCTTGGCAGACGAGAAGATAATCATAAAACTGATTTAAATGTAAAGCTTTATTATAAATTCACAACAAAGGGCACTAAATGACATTTGAACAAACAATTACAGATATGGGGATACTCTTAAAAAAGGGTACATACAACTTTCAAAGTATTACAAAGTTTTTAAACTATTGCGTATTGCGCAATATGTGATATAATACTGGTATGATCAAGTCGTTTAAGCACAAAGGGCTTCAGTTATTTTATGAAACTGAAAATACCAAAGGGATTCAGCCTTCTCATGCGAAAAAGCTGAAAGTGAGATTGATGGCACTCGATACGGCGATGGAATTGGATGATATCAATCTGCCGGGATTCGATCTGCATCCTTTGCAAGGCAACCGCGATGGGATATGGTCTATCAAGCTGAACGGTAATTGGAGAATCACCTTTCGCTTTGAAGAGAATGACGTCTATATCGTCAATTATGAGGATTATCACTAATGAAAATGTACAACCCCCTCCACCCGGGACAGTTTATCAAAGAGGTCTATCTGGATGAACTGGATATCAGCGAAAGAGTCGTCGCGATGAAACTTAAAGTCTCTCCATCGACGTTAAACCGTTTGATCCAGGGAAAAAGCAATGTCACCCCAGAGATGGCTTTGCGACTTTCCAAAACGCTTGGAAGAACTCCAGAGAGCTGGCTTGCCATGCAAGATAAGTACAGCTTGTGGATCGCTGAAAAAGAAATAGATTTGAATGATGTAGAAAGGCTGGAAATACCCGCCTAAGAGTTATTATCCCTCTATTTTATGCGGAAGTTTACCCGGCATTGCCTCTTTGTTGGCGAGCATATCTTCCATTTGGCGTTTTACTTTGTCATAGCGGAACTGTTCTTTAAACCCTTGTATGCGTCCGCCAGCCGCGTTCGGATGACCGCCGCCGCCCACCCATTCGTTGGCCATCTCTGCCACATCGACCTTGTTATGACCGCGCAGGCTCATCGTCCCGCGTGTTCCCACATCGACGATGAAGTCATAATCGGGAAATGAAGTCAGAAAACCGTTTCCGATGATCGACGTATTGCCAAGACCGTAGCTGAGAAATCCTCTCCATCCTTTGTAATAGATGGTCATTTCACTGCGTTTGGTTCCAAGCAAGGCCACAATATGTTTAGTCGAGAGATTATCGAGCGTATTGTCAACGCCATCTTTGAAAAAGTCTTTTTTCATCCCATGAAGTGCTTCATCCAGTACGATATTAGCTTTTTCTACATGACGCATTTTAGCCGCTTGTTCGAGAAGAGCAAGTTTGTACATACGATCCTCATCGGCGAACATGACACGGTTGAGTTCACGTGCTTCGCTGATGAGGCGCATACACACTTTGCCATATTCAAAATCTTCTTCCTCGTTTTGTTTCCAAAGATCAACGGCATTGACCACTTTGACAAACGCTTCGAGCCATCCCCCCTTTGCAAGACCGTAATGTTCGAGTGCGTATTCATAGACGATTTTTGTCGCGCACCGCTCCGTATCGAGAGTGTACCATGGATATTGAGCTGCGGTCTCTTTTCCGCTTCCATGGTGATCGAGGAGAGTGATCGTGATGTTCCAGCCGCTTTCATTGAGGCGGTTAACTTCATTATTAAGCCATTTTGCCTCTTCGGGATAGAGGTTTAGATCAGAGATCAAAATAGTGGCGGTTTGTTTATTTTTTTTGATCCGTTCCACGATTTCGGTGAGACGCTCCATCACTTCGGCACCGTAGTTGGCGTTATAGCTAAAAAGAGTATGTGCGGTTTGAGCCATGACGAGCTGACAGCTGTAGCCGTCGAGATCGATGTGGGAGAGGTGGTAGATGGTGTGATTCATAAGATTCCTATTTGTCTAGTGTAATAGAGCCGAGCACTTCGAATTTGGCATTCGAATCGATTTCGGCATGGGAGAGGGTGACGATATCGAGGTTGAAACGCTCATAGATTTCGGCCAACGGACGGCGCAGTTTCGGATCGACGATCACGATGATCGGTGAGATCCCTTTTTGGAGCAGTTCGCTGGCGACTTGACTGGTGGCTTGAATTAAGCCGTTGATTTCCCCGACGTTGAGTAAGAGCTGCTTTACGCCATCACGTTCACTCGATTTTTCGAGCAGTCGCTGTTCGCTCATCGCATCGAAGGTAAGGAGACGAATCACGCCGTCATTACTGCTGTAAAGTTGGGTAATGATACGGGATAGTTTGGCTCGGACATGCTCGGTGATGATATCGACACTTTTGGTGTATTCGGCGACATCAGAGATGGTTTCCAAAATGCTGATCATATCTTTGAGAGGGATACGCTCATGCAACAACGCTTTGAAGACCCGTTGGATGAGACCGATATTGGCCACTTTGAGCAAGTCGTCCACCACCACAGGGTAATCGTTTTTGATTTTGTCGATGAGCAGCTGTGTCTCTTGACGGGTAAGGAGCTCTTCGGCGTATTTTTTGACCAGTTCACTCATGTGCGTGGAGACAACGGTGGAAGGATCGACGACGGTGTAGCCGTTGATAATCGCATCCTCTTTTTGTTCGGGAGTGATCCAGAACGCATCGAGCCCGAATGCCGGCTCTTTGGTCGGTTCACCCTCGATCTCTCCGATCGCCATACCGCTGTCCATCGCAAGATAGCGATCGGGTTGGATGATTCCATCGCCGATACTGACCCCTTTGAGCATGATCTCGTATTGGGTCGGTTTGAGATGGAGGTTGTCACGGATACGTACTTGCGGCATCAAAAAGCCCAAATCGGTCGCGATTTTACGCCGCATTGAGCGGATGCGCTCCAGCAGATCGCCTCCTTGATTGCTATCGGCCAGACGGATAAGCTGATACCCGAGGGTGAGTTCGAGCATCTCGATTTTAAGAATGTCTTCGAGGGCGGCCTCTTCGTCCTTGGCGATCTCTTCTTGGCTTTTTCGGCGTGGTGCCGCTGTTGACGTCCCATCGGCAGAGGTTGAAGGGGTACCATAAGGGGTATCTTTTGGGGCGGAGGGGGTCGTGTTGAAGGTGAATTCCCCTTTTTCGTATTTGTTAAGCGCATAGCCGAGCCCCATGAATACGAGTCCGACGAATCCCATGGAAAGAGTCGGAAGACCCGGAACGAGGGCGAACATCAGCATGACCACACCGACGATCATCATCACCTTCGCATTTCCCATGAGCTGTTTGATACTTCCCTCGGCGAAGTTTCCTTCATCGTTGGACGCTCTTGTGATCATGATACCGGTAGCGGTGGAGATGATGAGGGCAGGGATTTGGGAGACGAGGCCGTCCCCGATGGTCAGGATGGTATAGGTCTCGGCACTCGCAGCCACATCCAAATCAAACTGAAAAATACCGATGAGGAAGCCTCCGACGATGTTGATACCGGTGATGATAATCCCTGCGATCGCATCCCCTTTGATAAATTTCCCTGACCCGTCCATCGCTCCGTAAAAATTGGCGTCTTGCAAGATTTCAGCACGGCGTCGTTTGGCCTCGCCCTCATCGATCAGACCGCTGTTCAGGTCGGCATCGATTGCCATCTGTTTACCGGGCATCGCGTCGAGGGTGAAGCGCGCTGCGACTTCGGCGACGCGGTTGGACCCTTTGGTCACAACCATGAAATTGATCAAAACAATGATACTAAAGACGATGACCCCGATAACGTAGTTACCGCCGATAACAAAGTTACCAAAACTGGTAATGATGTCACTGACCGATTCGGGCCCCTCATGACCGTGACTTAGAATCATCCTCGTCGTCGCAATGTTAAGTGAAAGTCGAAAGAGGGTGATAACCAGTAACAGGGTTGGAAACGTCGTCAAATCGGTAGGACGGGGAATATAGAGCGAGATCAGCAAAATAAGGACCGAGAGGGCAATGACGACGGCGAGTAATAAATCAAGGACAGCGCTGGGAAGCGGGACGATGATGATCGCCAGAATCGCCATGACAAAAAAGACGACGCTCAGATCCCGAGAAGCGAAAATGGCCGAAAATACGGTTTTAGCGTCGGGGGTACGATTTTTTGCTTTGGCCAACGGTTACTCTTCCAAAATAGCTTCGAGGGTGAGCCCACCCAGAAAATCATCCACTTTACCCTGCAAGCGGTGTAAAAAAGGCCATAGACTACAGGTGGTCGCTTTATCGGAGGCACACTCGCTTTTGGACTGGGCACAGGTGAAGACGGCGGGGCTTTTCCCCTCTGCCGCTTCGAGCACTTTGAGCATGGTGATTTCATTGCTTTTTTGCGCGAGCTCAAATCCTCCGTTAACCCCTTTGTAAGAGTGGAGAATTCCTTCCCGTGCCAGAGACTGCAATATTTTGGCGAGAAAACTTTTGGAAATATCGAGCTCACGCGCAAGCGTATCGGTATCGAGCGGACGGGATGCTTTTGCCAAGACAATCAGCGAGAGCAGAGCGTATTCACTGGCTTTGGTCATGAGCATGGCATCCTCCTTAGGTTAACGTCTTGTAATTAGGGGAGATTATAGCTAAAAATTGATTGTGCCATCTTGAAGCGCAAAAAAGGATTTTTTTCGCTATAATTTCGTCCCTACTCCGAAAGCTTGTTTTTTGAGTAAATTTACTATACCCATCAGGAGGCTATTATGGCTTTAGATACGGCTAAAAAAGCACAGATTATCAAACAATACCAAAGAACAGAGGGAGATACCGGTTCAAGCGAAGTGCAAATCGCATTGCTTTCGACTCGTATCGCTGACTTGACAGAGCACCTTAAAGTATTCAAAAAAGACCATGCATCACGCCTTGGTCTTTTGAAATTGGTTGGTCAACGCCGCCGTTTGATGCGTTATTTGAAACGCACCAACCGTGAGAGCTACAACAAATTGGTTGCAGACCTCGGTATCCGCGATAACATCTAAGTTATCTTTTTATCTCCGAATTTTCGGAGATACCTCTTTTGTACGACTCTTCCCATGATCAAAACCAAAATTAAAAATTTTACACAGAATCCGCATACGCAAAAAGCATTGCATACCTTAAAACCCGAAAAGTCATTCTGGGGCATTATCGGTGTCATATTCTTTTTCATTTTTCCCGAAATTATTGCTTTTATCTGGGGCGATGATATCACGGTGTATGCCAAAGCATCATTGATGATTGCCTCATCCGGCATTGAAAAACAGTATTATGAACTGTTGATTTTGCTTTTTGAAGAGGGGGGAAGTTGGTTCAACCTCGGACTGGGGTTCGTCTTGCTGATTTGGCTTTTTGTTTAAAAGCCAAAAACCTTTTTCGCCCGTTCTAGATCTTCGACCGTATCGATTCCGAATCCTGCACTCGCCACTTTGACCATCGAGATTTTTTTGCCGTGATAAAGGGCGCGGAGCTGCTCCAGTTTTTCGATATCTTCGAGCGGTGCTTCTCCAAGCGCGCAGAAATCATGCAGGCTTTTTTTTGTAAATCCATAGATTCCTATGTGCCCGAAGTAGGAGGCTTCGCCGCTACGGTTAAAGGGGATAGGGCTACGGGAGAAATAGATGGCGTTATGCTCTGCATCGGTGATCACTTTGACCAAATTCGGATCATTTGCCGATTCGGTATTAATCGCGTTATAACAGCTGGCCATGATAAACGGCGCTTGTTTGATTTTTAGCTCGTTAAGTCGTTCGATAAGGAGAGTGAGTACTTCGGTCTCGATAAACGGTTCATCGGCTTGGACGTTGATGATGAGTTCATCATCGGGTACGTCGATGATTTGAGCACATTCATTAATCCGATCGGTACCGCTTTTATGGGTTGTAGAGGTGAGACGCGCTTCGACACCGTGCGCAGTACAGATCTCGAGGATTTTCTCATCATCGCAGGCGACGACGACACGATCGATTCCTTCGACTCGTTTGGCGGTACGGATCACCATCGGCAAACCGCCGATGTCAGCGAGTACTTTTTCGGGGAAACGGGTGGAAGCTAAGCGGGCAGGGATGATAATCATTGTTAAACCTAGTAAGAGATATAATTGTTTAAATCATAACGAAAAGAGTCGTAAATGCTCCTTTATCAGCCTGAACATGGCTATTGTTACAACAGCGATTCGATACTGCTGTACGGGTTTATCAGCCGTTTTGGTGTCAGAGGGAAAGTGCTCGATGTCGGGGCAGGGAGCGGGATCGTCGGGCTGTTAATCGGGCGGGATTTTCCGAGTATTACCTTGGAGGCGGTCGAAAAACAGCCCATGTATGCTGAATTTGCCCGTCGAAACGCACACATCAACGGTATCGATTATACGCTTCATGAAGGGGATTTTCTCGAGCTCGGCAATCATGGTACTTATGACTGGATTGTCTCCAATCCCCCTTTTTATCATGAAAATGTGTCGCGTTCGGAAAATCCGATCCTCCATCAAGCTCGATATAATGTCCATTTGCCGATAGAACCGTTTATGACAAAAATTTCGAAGCTTTTAAAATCGGACGGTGAAGCAGCGATTTGTTATGATGCGGGGCAGTTAGTACAGTTATGCACTGCCTGTTCCCTCTGCGGATTAAGAGTCGTTGAGGTACAATTCGTCCATTCGAAAGAGGGCCGTCCCGCTAAACTGGTAATGCTCCATCTGAAAAAAAACTCTAAGGCGATGTTGAGTGTTTTACCGTCGCTGATGACGTTTTTGGACGAGGGTTATACCCCTGAGGTACAGGCAATTTACGACCAAGCAAAGGTGCATAGTATCAAATGTCCGACTACATGACACAAGAGGGTTTTTCGTATGCTTTTGATCCGAGTGCGTGCGCTTCATGCGGGGGAAATTGTTGTACGGGAGAGAGCGGCAATATTTTCGTTTCGGTGACGGAGATTAGTGCGATTGCCAAATTGTTAGAGATAGATGAAAGTGAATTTCGGCGTACTTATTTGCGAAAAGAGGGGTATCGTTATTCGCTCAAAGAGAACCAAGTGGGAAATTCGTATGATTGTGTATTTTTCGATCGTTCACAAAACGGGTGTACCATATATCAAGCACGACCGCTTCAGTGTCGGACATTCCCGTTTTGGGACTATTTTCGCCATCGAGTTCAAGAATTAAAAGCTGAATGCCCGGGGATAATCGGATGAAAAAATATGTATGGATGCTGTTGTTAGCAGGATCGGCAGTGTACGGTGATTTTACCTACACTGTCCCATCGGATCGATTTGAAGATACGTATGCGCTAGGAGCATTGGACGCGCAGGCGCGGCAAAAATATGAGCTTTCGGCTGAATATTTCCAAAAACTTTTTAATAAAACGGATAAAAAAGAGTATTTATACCAATCGCTCAGAGGATTTGAGAAAGCCAATAAAATCGATAAGCTTTCGAAAATGACGAATAAATACGCCGCCAAATATCCTGATGATGTGATGCTTGAACGGTTTGTCATCATTTCGTTGCTCAAAGAGGGAAATTTTCTCGTTGCGTCTCAAAAAGGGCAAAAATTAAGTGAACAGACCAAGGGGATGGGCGATTATCTCCTGTATGCCGATGCACGGATTAAGCTGGCTGATTACAAGGGGGGTGTCGATGCGCTTAAAAAAGCGTATGCCCTGGGGTATGATGAAGAGACCGCGGAGCGGATTGCACTTATTATGTACGGATATCTCGATGAGAAGAAAGAGGCGATCGAATTTTTAGAAGCGCACATGAGTGCCCACGGACAATCGAAAAATATCGGTAAACGTCTGGGAAGTCTCTATGCCGACGGTGGGGCGTACGAAAAAGCCGCTGCGATGTATGAACAAACGTATGCTCAAAGCAAAGATCCTGCTATTGCCCTTGAAGCGGTAAAAGTGTATTTGTATCGGCAGGATTTGGTCCGTTTGGGAAAACTTCTTGAGACTTCTGGCGTGAACGATGAGATGCTTTTGGAACTTTACATTCGTGATAAAAAATTCGCTGAAGCATCGGTATTGGCCAAAAAACTGTATGACAAAGAAAACGATCCAAAATTTTTAGCACAAAGCTCGATTTTCGCCTATGAGGCATCGACGAATCGCCAAGACCCCATTTTTATTAACGAAGTGATCCAAGGGTTGGAACTATCCGTACAGACGCTGGAAGATCCGTTTCATCTGAATTACCTTGGATATTTGATGATCGAGCATAATATTCAAATTCCTGAGGGGATGGCGTACGTCAAGCGGGCATTGGCCAAGCAGCCTGAATCACCGTATTATCTTGATTCTCTTGCCTGGGGACATTACAAGCTCGGAGAGTGCGCCGAAGCGTCGCGTCTCATCCATCAGGTTAAATCGATGATCGGTACTGAGGAGCAAGAGGTAAGAGATCATCTTAAAGCAATCGAGAAGTGTAAATCCAAGGAGAAGTAATGATTTTAGACGACATCATCAAAAAGACCAAAGAGGATCTCAAAGAGCGCGAAGCCAAGTTTAGTATGGAGTGGCTGGGGAAGTCGCTCGCGTTTAACGCGCGTGCACCGCGCGATGTCCGGCCGTTTTTAACCTCGACACCCGATGAACCGTACCGCATTATTTCGGAAGTCAAAAAGGCGAGCCCCTCCAAAGGGGTGATCCGTGAAGATTTTGATCCGCTCTCTATTGCGCAGGCGTATGAGCGTGGCGGGGCAAATGCCATCTCGATCCTCACCGAACCCCATTTTTTTCAGGGGAGTCTTGATTATCTAGCCGAGATTCGTCGCTATGTCGGGATCCCACTTTTGCGAAAGGATTTTATTGTTTCGGAGTATCAGCTTCTCGAAGCGTTGGTATATGGTGCCGATTTTGTCCTCCTCATCGCCGCGGCACTCTCCAAAGACGAACTCAAATCTCTGCTCAACTACACGCGTCATCTCGGGATGGAAGCGCTGGTGGAGATCCATGACAAAACGGATTTGACTAAAGCGATCTATGCCGGAGCGGATATCATCGGAATCAACCACCGCAATCTTCAGACGTTTGAGATGGATATGAATTTGTGTTATGAGTTGATTCCTCTGATTCCGAACGGGAAGATTATTGTCGCGGAGAGCGGTATTTACGAACACGGACAGCTTGCAGATTTGAACAAAGCGGGTGTTGATGCCTTCCTTGTCGGAGAATCGCTGATGCGTCAAGATGACGTGGAAAGTGCGTTGCATACTCTGAAAAACGGGTAAAATCAGCGTGGGCGGGTGGAAAAAAACGGTTTCAGCCGCCTTATTGTTGGTATTAAGCTTCACGCTTATTATCAGTTTGGCATTTCCTTCTCTCACTGATCCCGCTCACGGTGGCAGAATCACAAAAACCTTGCCGGTGGATTTCCCTTTTTTACGAGGGGAACAATCAGAGTATGTTTTAGTGTATTTCGGGTATGTGGGGTGTACCAGTGTGTGTATGCCGGCACTTGAAGACATTGCGCGTTTGTATCGACACCTAGAGGAGAAAAATGTTTCCTCTTTTCCCACGTTTTATTTTATCAATATGACTCCGGAGATGGACGCATCGAGCGTGCAAAGCTGGGCAGAACAATTTAATCCCCGTTTTAAATCGTATGCCCCTGAGCCCTCTGAATTAAGCGCTATGGTCGAACATCTAAATGTGGTGTATCTTCGGTTGGAAGCGAAAGCAGAGCATCGACCCTATCTGTACTTGTTAAAACGTCGAGGGGAGAGGTATGGATTAAGTTCTATTTATACTTCATCGCCTTACAATGATAGGGCTATTCTAGAAGAGTTAGGAGTTCAATAGATGAATTTGAATTATTTTTTCCCGTTTGCCAATTCGGCACTCAGTCCTGAAATCCACGAACGGATGCGCCAAGACTTCGTCAAAGCTGATAAGGTAATGCTCATCATCGGCGTTATTGCATTTATCAGTGTTGCTTTGTTTACCTCAATTCGCTATTCGACGTATCAATTCGGAATCATCAACGGAGGAATCGCGTTAGCACTCATGCTTGTGGCGTATGCAGGGTTTAAGGGGACGCTGATCGGGCGTAGCGTCATTGGAATCGCATTGGCGATTTTTCCGATGATCATGATTCAGCAGCAGCTGGGAATGATCGAGATGCATTTCGTTTTATTTATCGTTGCGGCGTTTTTGGCGGTGTATAAAGATATCACCCCTATTTTAATGGCGACCCTTGCGATTGCGTTTCACCATATCGTACTGTTTTTTCTGCAATTAAATCATGTCAGTTTATTCGGACAGGAGGTAATCGTATTTGCCAGCGGGTGCGATATCTGGATTTTGATTACCCATATTGTTCTATATACGACCCAAGTGATCGGGTTGGTTTATATTATTATCATGACGACCCATCAGTTTATTACGAATAATCAGCTTCAAATCGCTGCGGATGAAAATGTGAAAGCCCTTGAACAAGGGATTCACGCCGATACCGATATGGTGGCCGAAGCGGTTTCTATCTCATCGGATGTTTCCAAAGGGGTTATCGTTCGTTCTATCATGGCACAGCCCAATAATCCGCAGCTTAGAGAACTTCGCGAAGTCTTTAACAGTATGCTTGGCGCATTGCGTCATATGATAGGTGAAGACATACAAGAGATTATTCGGGTCGTAGAATCCTACGGAAGATTGGATTTCACGCAACGGATTGCCAAAGAGACCGGTAAGATAGAGACGATGGTCAATCAGCTGGGAATGGACATTACGGCCATGCTTCAGACAAGTTTGACAAATGGAACCGCGATGAATGAGAGCGCACAGCGTCTAAAAAACAATGTGGATGAACTGGCAAAATCTTCGGATGATCAGGCTAAAGCTATCCAAAAAACCTCACAACAAGTCGATAAAATGACCCAAAGTGTCGGGGATGTGTTGGATAAAACGCAAGAGGTAATGCGCCAATCGGATGACATTAAAATGATTATCACCGTGATCAGCGATATCGCCGATCAGACGAATCTTCTGGCACTCAACGCCGCCATCGAGGCCGCCCGCGCGGGAGAACACGGACGAGGATTTGCGGTTGTCGCGGATGAGGTGCGTAAACTGGCCGAACGAACGCAAAAATCGTTGTCGGATATCAATGCCAATGTCAGTATGCTGGTGCAGTCGATCAGCGATATCGGTGATGCGATCGAAAAACAAGCGGGTGGAATCGGAGAGATCAACCATATTATCACCGAATTCGAAGAAGAGACGCAAAAAAATGCGATTATCGCCAATAACACCGATGCCATTGCCAATGAAGTGTTCGTAATGGCGGATGCTGTTTTAAGTGATGTGAAGAAGAAAACCTTTTAAAATCGTATTGCCCCTTTTTTAAGCAAATTTTTTCTTGAGTTTAGGATATCATTTAGATACTCCTAATACTTGAGGAATAATTATGTTAGAACCTGTTACTCCTGAGCTTCAAAAGTTTTACGATGTTTTTGAAAATGTCGATCAAGCCTGCATCCCTGAATTTAAAAACTTTTTAGAGACTAATGCGGTGAATTTTAACCTCTTTAAAGAGGGGAATTTTATTGAACGTTCGTTTCCCTTCGACATTATTCCGCGCATTATCCCCAAAGCTGAATTTGACCATCTCGAAGCAGGGATTATCCAGCGGGTCAAAGCGTTGAACGCTTTTTTAAACGATGTTTATTCTGAACAAAACATTTTAAATGAGGGGGTTGTGCCCCGTGAATACGTTGATTCGGCGAAAGGTTTTTTAAGCTCTTATCGAGGTGTCTCTTCTTCTCGGGGAATTCGTACCCATATCAGCGGAATCGATTTGGTCAAAGATGCCGTTAGCGGCAAATGGATCGTTTTAGAAGACAATCTTCGCGTCCCCAGCGGGGTGAGTTATCCGTTGACGATTCGTCAGGCGTTTCGCCATACGTATCCCGAATTTTTCGAACAGATGAACATTGCTAAAATACACCAATACAGTGAAGAACTTAAAGCGGCCATGGAGTACGTCAATACGGGAGGGATTAATGTCATTTTAACCCCCGGGCGATATAACTCGGCATTTTATGAACACAGTTATCTGGCTAAGATGACAGGGTCGGTCTTGGTTAACGGCGAGGATCTGATCGTAGAAGATCAAAAAGTTTACCTTAGATCGTTTAACGGTGAATGTATCCGTGTCGGAGCGATTTATCGGAGATTGGATGATGATTATCTCGATCCGCTTGAATTTGAACCGGAAAGTATGATCGGGGTTCCCGGTCTTGCCGGTGCATATCGCGCGGGGAATGTAGCGATCTTAAATAGTATCGGCAACGGTGTGGCAGATGATAAAGGGATCTATTATTTCGTCCCTAAGATGATTGAGTATTATCTGCATGAGACACCGATCCTCTCCAATGCTCCCACCTACCTTCCTTATTATGAAAAAGATCTTGAATACGTACTGGCCAATATCGACAAGCTGGTGATTAAAGATGTCGCCGAAGCGGGAGGGTATGGTGTGTTGTTTGGCAGCAGCCTTACCCCTCAAAAACGTTCGGAAATCATTCAGATGATTGTGGCCGAGCCGCGCCGTTTTATCGCGCAAGAGGTGATTGAATTTTATGATCTTCCTTGTATGCTCGATGGAAAAGTACAACCTCGCAAGGCCGATTTACGGGCTTATGCGATTTTTGGTGAGAAAATTACCGTCAGTATGGGGGGATTGACCCGCTATGCCATGGAAGAAGGAAATTATTTGGTTAACTCATCTCAGGGGGGAGGATTTAAAGATACATGGGTGGTGGAATTATGAAATCGCTTGCTATTACTGTGAATGCGGCCCGAAGACTCTATTGGAAAGGGCGTTATCTACAGCGGACACAAACCATGCTTAAAGAGTTATTGATCGGATATGATCATGTTATTGATCGTGATTTTGATAACGGTCGACACCACTATGAGAAACTCGGGGTAACGATCGATTATGTTAATGCTCACGATTTTTTGCGTCAAGCGGTGTACGGCAATCATCCCAGCTCCATCGCCTCAATGATCGTGATGGCGCGTGAAAATGCGATAGAGACGCGTAATCTACTCGATGAACGGGGATTTGCGCGGCTGAATGTGATCCATAACCGTATTTTATCTCAATGTGGAAAAGTGGTGACGCCTCAAATGCTCGAAGAGTTCATCGACGACATTGCGTTTATCTTGGGGATCTTTTCTTCTGAGCTTGGGCGTCCGGCTGCTTATAACTTTATCCGGCTCGGACAGCAGATTGAGCGCTTTGATTTAATCTTACGTTTGTACGAAGATTTTGATCTGCTGAGTGCCGAGATCGAATCGGTCAATGTCATCGCCAGACGATTGAATCGTCATTATCGTCCTTTGGCGATCACGACATCGGATTTGGATAAAGCGCTGAGTGCCATCAATGATGTCATTAATCGGGTCATCGAAGCGGATGGATGTAAGCTCGATTTTGTCGTCCCGGTTCAGGAAGCGTAGCGATGGGAACGATCGAAGAAGTGTTGACGATTGAGCTGCCCGTAGGGGAAAATTTTCGGATTCAACGGTGCCGTTATAGCCCTCTTAGCGGGGAAAGTGTCAAACGGATTTCGATTGTCAGCGGGATTCATGGGGATGAACTGGAAGGGCAATACGTCTGTTTTTTACTCGGACAGTGGCTTCGAGAACATCCCGAAGCGGTTCAAGGGACGATCGATATCTATCCGGCGATCAATTCGCTGGGGATAGACAGTATCACCCGTACCATCCCGTTTTATGATGTGGATTTAAATCGGACATTTCCGGGAAGCAAAAACGATTTTCTCCCCGCGCAGATAGCCGATGGAGTGATTAATGTGATGAGAGGTTCCGATATTGCGATTGATATCCATTCGTCCAATGTCTTTTTACGAGAGATACCGCAAGTGCGTGTGGCCAAAGCGCAAGAAGAGGTATTGGTACCGCTGGCCAATCTGTTGAACATTGATTTTGTCTGGGTGCATGATGCGGTGACGGTACTGGAAGCGACGTTTGCCCACGCGATGAATACTGCGGGTACGAAAACTCTAGTGGTCGAGATGGGGGTAGGAATGCGTCTGGGCAAAGCGTATGGGGAACAGCTTTTGAACGGATTACTGAATTTGATGGCACATGAGGGGATTCTTGCTATGCCTCCGCGAGAAGTGCGTTTTCCGATTCAATCGCATGTCGGAGAGGTCGCGTATCTGAATGCATCGCGTCCCGGTCTTTTTGTACCGATGCTTGAGCATTGCCAAATGATTGAACGCGGAGCTGTGGTGGGACACATCGTCAGCCCGCTCGGCGGTGAGGTACTCGATGAGGTCATTGCCCCGATCGGAGGGATACTTTTTACTCTTCGGGCGTATCCGATCGTCTATGAAGGATCCTTGGTGGGACGAATTTTTGGGGAGAAGCGATGACACAGCTGGATATTGTAAGGATGGAGTCACCTAATCGCGCTCCGTTTAAAATCGAAGGGTTTATGTTCGGCGAGGAGAATATAAAGGGTCCATCTATCGCGATTGTGGGGGCGATGAGCGGAGAACATGTGAATCAGTTGTACGTCGCATCACAGCTGGTCGAATATCTCCGCAGCAAAGAGGAAGAGGGGAAGATTATTGGACGGATTTTAATTATTCCGGCGGTGAACACCTATGCCCTTAACATGGGGGAAAAAAACTGGCCGCTGGATAAAACCGACATCAATACGATGTTTCCGGGATACGATTTGGGAGAGACGACCCAGCGTATCGCGTCACGCTTGTTTCGTACGCTTCAAGGATTTGATTATGGGATTATCTTGGAGGGGAGACGGGATCAGGGGATGTGTCTTCCGTATGTGAAGCTTGGACAGAGCGGATACGAAGATCTCGAATCGGCGCACGACTTTGGTCTGGGATTTATCCATTACCGTCCCCATGATGCGGTAGAAACGGTGATGCTTCAATATAATTGGCAGTTGTGGGAAACCAAAGCGTTTTCGATCGTCTTCGGGAAAAGCGGGGTGATTGACGAACGGGTTAGTGATGAGGTCAAAAGTGCGATTACCCGATTTATGTCCAAGCGATCGATCATCGATTTTCCAGTATTTGAAGGGCGCCGGAGTAATCAGGTCGATCCCCATAATATCACGATTTTAAAGGCTTCACGGGCAGGGATTTTTCTCTCCAAGGTCGGATGCGGAACGGAGGTGAAAAAGGGGGATGTTCTGGGGAAGATCATCGATGCGTTAAGTGGAGAAAAGCTGGAAAAAATTATTTCCCCGTGTGAGGGGATTGTGACGTGCCAGTATGCGAATCCTTTGATTTTTCAAAACTCGATCGCTTTTCGGATTGCTTCGATCGAGGGGTGTTGCTCGATCGGTTAGCCGAGGAGCTTTTTAGCACACTCATTGATCCGTTTGCCGTCGGCTTGTGCTCCGAGCGTTTTGGATGCGGCTCCCATGACTTTGCCGATCTCTTTCATGGACGTAGCACCGATTTCTCCGATAATGGCTTTAATAGCGGTTTCCAACTCTTCGTCGGAGAGCTGTTTTGGCAGATAGGTTTCGAAGATGGCTGCTTCGGAGGCCTCTTTTTCATACAGATCCTCACGTCCTGCGTCACGGTACTGCGTCATGGCGTCGTTACGCTGTTTCACCTGTTTTTGGATGATTTTGATCACATCTTCGTCGGTCAGTTCTTTGCGCTCGTCCACTTCGATTTGTTTCATTGCGCTGCTGAGTAGGCGCAAAGCATCGCGCAATGCGACGTTTTTATCTTTCATAGCGGTTTTAATATCATCGTTAATTTGTTGGCGTAAACTCATGATCTCTTTCCTTGGAACTGTATTTGCTTTATTATAACCAAACAACCCTTTTGAATGGATTTTCATGCGTCTTTACACCTATCTTTCTTTGAGCGCCGCGATGCTGTTGTTGAGCGGATGTAACGCACGTTTGATGGAACCTGAAATATCGTTTACTCCACCGCAGTACGTCGAAGAGATGCCCGCGCGAGAGGAAGAGAGTTCGTTTGCTTCCCGAGGGAGCCTTTTTGGTCAAGGAGACAGCCCGCTCTTTTCCGATCACAAAGCGATGCATGTCAACGATATCGTAACGGTGGTGATTTCGGAGAGCGCGAGCAGCTCCAATGTAGGGAAAAAAGCACTTTCTGAAGCCGACACAATCGGTCTTGGGGGTGGAGTGTTTAGCACAGCGGGACAAAACAGCGCCGTGAATTCCGCGGTACAAAAGCTCAACGGCTTGGCCAATATCGGTTTGAGCGGGGGTTCTACCTCTGCCTACACCGGAGCCGGGAGCGCGACGAAAAATGCCACGTTTACGACGACCGTTTCTGCCCGTGTGGTCAAAGTGATGGCGAATGGGAACTATTTTATCGTCGGACGACGCGAGATCATGGTGGATGACCAAAAGCAGATCATGCAGCTGAGCGGGGTGATTCGACCTTATGATATTGATCAAAACAACCAAATTAATTCCGCCAAAATTTCAGATGCTAAAATTTTATACGCCAATGAAGGGGATATCGAACGATCATTGAACCAAGGGTGGGGAAGTAAGATCGTTCATGCGGTTTGGCCGTTTTAATCCACTACTCGGATTAAGTTGAAACTTATTAAAAAATTCTATAATCTTATTATTAACGTGCTTCTTTTAAGTAGTATAGGCCGGAGAGTGTATGTCATCACAGATGATTTTTTTGATCAAAAACGATAAAGCTGCCTTCTCTCTCTTTTTTTTCTTCTCATTATTTTTCTCCATTTTTATTTGGCGTACTGCCGAAAGCTATTATCAATCGATTAATCAAGAGAAATTTGAAAGTTTTGCGACGGAAAGTGCGCAAAAAATAGAGAAACATCTTTCTCGATGCGGTGATGTGTTAGTATCGGGAGTCAGTTTTATCCATGCCAGCGACGATGTTACACTCGAAGAATGGCGTACGTTTGTTGAACATTTGGAGATAGAAAAAAATTATCCAGGGATGCTTGGGTATGGCTATACTGTGATGATGCAACCTTCTGAAGTACCTTTGATGGAGCAACGCATGCATCAGCAAGGGGATGACTTTTTTAGAGTGAAACCATCTGGAAAACGAGCTCTTTACAGCGCAATTATTTATCTAGAACCTCGTAATAAGCGAAACATTCAAGCAATCGGGTATGACATGTATTCAGAAGCGACGCGAAGAGAAGCTATGAATCTGGCCAGAGATAGCGGAAGCGTAGCGTTATCGGGAAAAGTGACATTGGTGCAGGAGATCGATAGGAATAAGCAAGCCGGTGTTTTACTGTATATGCCTGTGTATCAAAAAAATATTCCGATCGCAACGGCAGAAGAACGTCGAAGAAGCTTAATCGGATTTGTTTACAGCCCCTATCGGATGAATGATTTGATGAAGAACATCGGGGCCCGTACAAAGTATTTGGATTTCGAAATTTATGATGGCAACGTTATGAATGATACTTCTCGTCTATTCAGATCTCTGTCTTCTTCGTATGTTCCGCATTACAGCACACAAAAAACGATTAAGATCTATAATCATACATGGACGATTCGATTTTTCAGTACCGAACAATTCGACCGCTCTAACGACACGTTTTATCCTCTGTTGATGACAGTGGGGTCGATCCCTGTGTTTTTTGTGTTATTGCTGATTATTTTTTCTTTGATTAAGAGCCGGTATTTATTCAAACAACAAACGGTTGTCTTACAAACGTTACAAACCGAAATTTTAAAGCGCTCACAAGCCCTCGAAGAGAGCGAATATCGCTGGAAATTTGCTCTTGAGGGGAGTGGGGACGGTCTTTGGGACTGGAATGTTCAAACCTCGGAAGTCTACTTTTCGCTCCGTTTAAAAGAGATGCTAGGCTTTAGTGAGAATGAAATTAGCGGTTCCTTGGCGGAATGGGAAAAAAGAATTCATCCCGATGATTTGCCTTATGTCAATGAAGAGCTTCAAAAACATTTTTCGGGTGAAACCTCTACGTACCTCAGTGAACATCGATTGTTATGTAAAGACGGCAGTTATAAGTGGATTCTTGACCGGGGCGTTGTCGTTCAATCTTCCGATGATGGTAAACCGCTTCGGATGATCGGTACACATAAAGATATTAGTCTACAAAAGAAGCTTCTGGAAGAATTGATCGAAGCAAAAGAAGTGGCGGAAGCATCGGCACGTGGGAAATCTGAATTTTTGGCAACCATGAGCCATGAAATTCGTACGCCGATGAATGGGGTTCTCGGAATGTTGCGATTATTGGAACATTCCACGTTGGAGAGTGCACAGCGACATCAACTGTCGATAGCGATGGAAAGTGCGACATCCCTTTTAGGATTGATCAATGATATTCTTGACTTTTCTAAAATCGAAGCGGGCAAAATGGATGTGGAATTGCTTGAATTTGATCTTCAGCAGGAATTGAGCCGTTTTGTCGAATCTATGGAGATGAAAGCCCTCGAAAAGGGGATTACACTGGATCTTGACGTTGCTGAAATTCACCATCCCACGATCGTCTTTGACCCTTCCCGTTTACGTCAAATTTTGACCAATCTTGTCGGCAACGCTATCAAATTTACCTCCAAAGGGGGAATTCATATTAAAGCCTCATTGGAATCAACGAGTCAACGAGAAGGTAATCTTCGTATTGATGTTTCCGATACCGGTATCGGTATATCGGAGGAAAAAATTGCGACGCTCTTTGACCCTTTTACCCAAGCGGACAGTTCCACCACGCGTCAATACGGCGGAACGGGATTGGGGCTTTCGATTGTCAAGCGTCTATGCGAGCTCATGGGCGGCAGTGTCCGAGTTAAAAGCGTGCCGGGAGAGGGGAGTTGTTTTAGCATCCTATTCAGGGTTAAACTTGGAAATTCCACCGAAAAAAAATCTCAAACAGCGCAAGCTGAATGCAAGACTGAACAGGTTCAGTGGCCGTCAAATATTCGCATACTGTTGGTCGAAGATAACGCAACCAATCAAATGGTAGCGCAGGGGATGCTGAATCTTTTGGGATTGCATGCCGATATCGCGTTTAACGGATTTGAGGCTTTGAAAGCGATGGAGATTGCCAATCATACGCAACACTATTCGTTGATCCTGATGGATTGTCAGATGCCCGAGATGGATGGGTACGAGGCCAGTCGTGCTATTCGTGCAGGTAAAGCCGGAAGTGAAAATATAACTATTCCTATCATTGCGATGACGGCCAATGCGATGCAAGGGGATCGTGAGAAGTGTGTGAATGCTGGAATGGACGATTACATTGCCAAACCGATCGATATCGACAAACTTAGGGGGATACTGCAAAAATGGCTTGTGGGAGAAGAAGATAAAGTCCCCCCTCATCCTCTTGAGACGGTGCTGAAAGAGGAAGCCCTAGTGTTATGGGATGAAGCGGATATCATCAAACGCTTAGGGGATAATGCCACACTTGTGCAAAAGGTCGTACAGTTGTTTTTGGAGGATGTGAAGACGATATTTAATTCCCTATCTCAGGCAATGAATGCATTGAATGCTTCGTCAGTACAACTGCATGCTCATTCGTTAAAAGGCGCATCGGGCAATGTCGGAGCATTGAGACTTCAATCAATCGCTAAAACATTCGAAGAGGCGGCTAGCAATAATGATCTTTCTCTTATTCGTGAGCGGTTGAGTGAGTGTGAAATCATTCTTGATCAAACAACTCACATACTGCGTGATTATCTTGCGCATTCAAAAGGATCTATTCCTCGTAAAAAACGGCTTAATTCTCTCAAAATGGCTATGGTTCTTCAGGAGATCAAACAAGCACTCGAACAGGAGAAAAGAATCGAAGATTATGAGGCGCTGGGGATTTTTTGTGAGTACACCGACGAGCATTTTACGAAGCAGTTAATCCGTTTAAAAAAGCTTCTCGAAGAGAACGAACACGATGAAGCGAAAGCATTGATCGATACGATGATGGTGTCTTTAGAATTGAGTTAATCGTTAAATGCGTTCTTAATGACGCAAAGACTATAATCTAACTACTTTTTTCGAAGGCCTGAATCATGAGCATCCCTCCCTTTACCCATCTGCATCTGCACACCGAATATTCGCTTCTGGACGGCGCGAATAAGATTTCGGCGCTTGTAAGCAGGGTGAAAGAGCTGGGGATGACTTCGGTGGCGATGACCGATCATGGGAACATGTTCGGCGCGATCGATTTTTACCAACAAATGCGCAAAGAGGGGATCAAACCGATCATCGGGATGGAAGCGTACATCCATAACGGCGAAGAGCTGGGAGATAAGAGTATCAAACAGCGTTTTCACGTTTGTTTGTTCGCCAAAAACGAGACGGGTTATAAAAATCTTATGTACCTCTCTTCCCAAGCCTACATCAACGGCTTTTACTACTATCCGAGAATTAACAAACAGCTGTTACGCGAAAACTCTGAGGGGATCATCTGTACGTCGGCGTGTCTGCAAGGCGAGGTAAACTGGCATCTCAATACCGCCAACGAGCGAAATGTTAAAAACGGGGCAGGGGGGTATGACGAGGCGAAGAGAATCGCACTGGAATATAAGGATATTTTCGGAGATGATTTTTACATGGAGATCATGCGCCATGGGATCAGCGATCAGCTCTTTATTGACGAACAGGTGATCCGCATTTCGCAGGAGACAGGGATTAAACTCGTCGCGACGAACGATACCCACTACACGTTTCCGGGTGATGCGCAGTACCATGAAGCGTTCATGTGTATCGGAATGAATAAACTCTACGATGACCCCAAACGGATGCGCCACTCTGTTCATGAGTTTTATGTCAAATCGCCTGAACAAATGGCACAGCTTTTCGCCGATATCCCCGAAGCGCTTTATAACACCCAAGAGATCGTCGATAAATGCCAGCTGGAACTCAAACTGGGGAACCCGACCCCGCCGAATTTTAAATTTACCCAAGAATACGCCCATGCCGAAGGGCTTGAAACAACGGAAGATGCCGAATATTTTATCCATCGATGCCGCATCGGTCTGGAGGAGCGTCTCAAACACGTGCCGAGTGAGCGTCATGATGAGTACCGTGAGCGTCTCGAATTTGAGATGAACGTCATCAATCAGATGAAATTCCCCGGCTACATGCTCATCGTTTGGGATTTTGTCCGGGAAGCGAAAAAAATGGGGATCGCGGTAGGACCTGGGCGAGGGTCGGCTGCGGGAAGTCTGGTTGCCTATGCGCTGGAGATCACAGACATCGATCCGATGAAATACGATCTGCTCTTTGAGCGTTTCTTGAATCCGGAGCGGGTATCGATGCCCGATATCGATATGGACTTCATGCAGGCGCGTCGTGGGGAGATCATCGACTACGTCGTCGAGAAATACGGGCGCGAGCAGGTGGCTCAGATCATTACTTTTGGTTCATTGCTCGCCAAAGGGGTGATCCGTGACGTCGCACGGGTACTCGAAATGCCGCTATCACAAGCCGACATGATGGCGAAGCTGATCCCTGATGAGCTGGGAATCACCCTCAATGGTAAGACAAAAGGGGGAGAGTTCAAGCCCGGAGCCTTCCAAAAAGAGCCGAAAATTGCGGAGCTGATCGAATCCGATGCGCAAGCGGCGCGGGTATGGGAGTTTTCTAAAAAGCTCGAAGGACTGAAACGCAATGCGGGGATGCACGCGGCAGGGGTTGTTATTTCGAATGAACCGCTTTGGAAGAAGACGCCGATCTATAAACCTTCGGGCGAGGAGACATTTGTCACCCAGTATTCCCTGAACTACCTCGAAGACATCGACCTGATCAAATTCGACTTCTTGGGACTCAAAACCCTCGATGTCATCGATAACGCGATCAAGTTGATCAAAAAACGCTACGACGTCGAGGTCAACTGGCACACGATCGATGAGAATGATCCCAAAGTGTACGAAATTATCCAAAGCGGTGATACGATCGGAATGTTCCAAATAGAGAGTTCGGGGATGCAGGATCTGAACCGCCGTCTTAAGCCGAGTTCCTTTGAGGACTTGATCGCGGTACTTGCCCTCTATCGACCGGGTCCGATGGAATCGGGGATGCTCGATGATTTTATCGAGCGTAAACACGGCCGTCAGGCGATCAGCTATACCTTCCCCTCGATGGAGCCGATTCTCAAACCCACCTATGGAGTCATTGTCTATCAAGAGCAGGTTATGCAGATCGTTCAGACCGTCGGCGGCTTCAGTCTCGGCGGTGCGGACATCGTACGGCGTGCGATGGGGAAAAAGAAGATCGAGGAGATGCAAAAGTACAATAAAGAGTTCAGTGAAGGGGCGGCCAAGCAGGGGCTGGACTATCAGAGGGCTTCCGAACTGTTTGACCTGATCGAAAAATTCGCCGGATACGGGTTTAACAAATCCCACTCGGCGGCGTATGCGATGGTCACCTTCCAGACGGCATGGCTGAAGACCTATTATCCGCAGGAGTTTATGGCGGCGCTCCTTACCTCGGAGAAGGACAATACGGACAAAGTCGTCAAGTACATCGACGAAGCCAAACGGATGAAAATCTTCCTCGGCGCTCCTGATATCAACCACTCTCAGCTAGAGTTCTCCGCGATTAACAAAGACGGTCAAGATCAGATTCTCTTCGGTCTTGGCGCGATCAAAGGGGTCGGGGAAGCGGCGGTCGAATCGATCCTTGAAGCGCGAGCGGAGGGGGAGTTCAAAGACATTCAGGATTTTATCAACCGCATCGAACCCCAAAAAGTGAATAAAAAAGTGATCGAATGCATTATCAAAGCGGGAGGGTTGGATCAATTCGGCTACTCCCGCCGTGCGTTGCTCGAACAAGTCGAGATCATGGTCGAGACGGCGAAAAAAGGCTCTTCTCTTAAAAAAGATGCGCAGTTTAGCCTTTTTGGGGATGATGATGAGGTGACAGCGGTCGAATTGAGCCTCAAAAATTATGAGGAGTATGACCTCAAATCGTTGCTTGATTTCGAAAAAGAGACGTTAGGATTTTATGTCTCCGGTCATCCGCTTGATAATTATCGTGATCAGATCGAAACGATCAGCTATACCCTCTCGAGTGAAATCGAAAACATCGCAGACGGCTCCAGCGCGATCTTCATCGGAAAAGTCGAAGAGATCACGAAAAAGATGTCGAAAAAAGGGTCGCAATTCGGTCTGGTGAGTCTGATGGACTTCCATGGGAATATCGAGATGATGCTCTTCTCCGACAAACTTGAACAGCTCGAGAAGATGGATTTGGATGAGCCGATCGCGTTTAAGGTCAAGGTAACCCATACCGAGATGTTTACCCGTATCAGTGTCACTAAAATCATGTCCCTCTCTGAAGCGAAAAAAGAGGCCAAGAAGGTAGAAACAAAGATCGTCGAAAATCTACCGCCGCAAGAGCCGCTTCAGCTCCGTGTCCGTCTGAGTGACAACCTCGATACCTTGCAAAAACTTTATACGCTGGTACGCCGCCATCCGGGGCGTAGAGAGATTAAACTTACCATCGTTTCCAAGCTCGCCGATGTCGTGATCGATTCGGCAATACGGGTGGATAATAAGGTGATCGAAGAGCTGAGTGTTTTAGAAGATGTGGATGTGATTTGATCCCATAGTTCATGTAATATGGGAATGAGAAGAAGAAAAGCAAAAAAGATTTATAATCACATAGATTTACTAAAATTATTTAAACAAAGCATTATTTAGGATATACGGATGACCAAAGAAAATGATATAGAACAAAACTTTATCAATAAACTGGTCGATCAAAAATATACATATCGTCCTGATATCCGTACGCGCAGTGCATTAGAAGAAAATTTCAAACAAAAATTTCAAGAACTAAATTACGTCAACCTCAGTGATGCAGAATTTAATAGGCTTCATGATCAGATTATCTCTCCTGACGTATTCACAGCTTCTAAACGTCTAAGAGAACACGGTACTTTTGTGCGAGACGACGATACACCGCTACACTATACGTTGGTCAATATAAAAGATTGGTGCAAAAACAGCTTTGAGGTTATCAATCAGCTCCGTATAAATACAGATAGCAGTTATCATCGCTATGATGTCATACTGCTGCTTAACGGTATTCCCGTTGTACAAGTGGAACTCAAAACGTTAGAAATATCTCCTCGTCGCGCGATGCAGCAGATTATCGAGTATAAAAATGACGTGGGAAACGGTTATACAAAAACGCTGCTCTCTTTTATGCAACTTTTTGTTGTGAGCAATCAGACAAGTACCTACTATTTTGCGAACAATCACAATAAGCATTTTAATTTTAATGCGGATGAGCGATTTTTACCGCTTTATCAATACGCGGACGAAGATAATAAAAAAATTACGCATCTTCATGAATTTACCAATACTTTTTTATCCAAGTGCATTTTAGGCGAAATGATTAGCCGTTATATGGTTCTCGTTGAGAGTGAGCAAAAGCTCATGATGATGCGACCGTATCAAATCTATGCGGTTAAAGCCATTGTAGATACTATAGAGCGAAACAGTGGGAACGGTTATATTTGGCATACAACGGGAAGCGGTAAGACGCTTACATCATTTAAGGCTTCGACACTGCTAAAAGACAATCCCGACATCGAAAAATGTCTGTTTGTAGTGGATAGAAAAGATTTAGACAGACAAACACGAGAAGAGTTTAACAAGTTTCAAGACGGATGTGTGGAAGAAAACACCAACACCGATACTCTCGTTAAAAGACTGCTATCCGATAACTATAGTGATAAAGTAATCGTCACCACGATCCAAAAACTAGGGATTGCACTCGATGGTACAAACAAAAATAATTATAAGAAAAGATTAGAACCACTCAGGGATAAAAGAGTGGTCTTTATCTTTGATGAGTGTCATCGCTCACAGTTCGGTGAAAATCACAAAGCGATAAAAGAGTTCTTCCCTCGCTCTCAACTTTTTGGATTTACGGGAACCCCTATTTTTATAGAAAATTCTACTTATACAGAGATTAACGGCGAAGAGAAAACGATTAAAACCACCGAAGATCTTTTTGAAAACGAACTTCACAGCTATACGATTACCAAAGCTATAGGAGATGATAATGTTTTACGTTTTCATGTAGATTATTATGAAGCAGATAACAAAGCCAAAACGAATAACGTTATCAGTCAAAAAGCGGTCGTAGAAGCTATCTTAGCCAAGCACGATGCCGCAACACAAGAGAGAAAATTTAATGCTATATTGGCATCCTCTTCTATCAATCATGCGATAGAGTATCATAGACTCTTTAAAGAGATTCAAGCAGAGCGAAAAGCGCTCGACGAGGCTTTTATACCGCTCAATATAGCGTGTGTCTTTTCTCCGCCCGTGCAAGTGTTAGACCCAAATTCAACCAATAAAAAAGATATAGAACAACTCGAAGAGGATTTACCTCAGGAAAAAGCGGACAACTCGGTCAAACCGAATGAAAAGAAAAAAGCGCTCATCGAGATTATCAACGACTATAACACGCAATACGGCACAAACCACGACATCAACAACTTCGACACCTATTACCAAGACGTACAGCAACGGATCAAAGATCACCAGTATTCTAATAGAGATTACCCTCATAAAAAAAAGATAGACGTTACCATCGTCGTCGATATGCTTCTGACGGGATTTGATTCTAAATATCTTAATACTTTGTATGTTGATAAAAATTTAAAATATCATGGACTTATTCAAGCATTTTCACGAACCAACAGAATACTCAATGATACAAAACCCTATGGAAATATCTTGGATTTTAGAGGTCAAGAGGATGCGGTAGATAAAGCTATGATTCGATTTTCAGGGGAAAATACGAAAGAAGAAGCCAAAAAGATATGGCTTGTCGATTCTGCCCCTATCGTAATAGAAAAACTTGATCATGCCCTCAGTGCTATCGAGAGCTTTATGGCTTCAAAAGGTCTCAAAAATACCCCTGAAGAGGTACATAACCTACAAGGCGATGAGGATAAAGCGCGATTTATCACCCTGTTTAAAGAGGTACAACGGCTTAAAACCTCACTGGATCAATACACAGACCTGCGTGATGAGGATAAAGAGAGTATCGAGCAGATTATCCCAAAAGACACCTTGAGGGCTTTTCGGGGTGTTTATCTCGAAACCGCCGCAAAACTAAAAGCACAGCAGGGGAAAAACAGAGAGGACGTTTCCCCTTTAGTCGAAGAACTGGATTTTGAGTTTGTCCTTTTTGCTTCGGCAGTGATCGACTATGACTATATCATGAGCCTCATCGCCAAATATACCGGTATATCAAACGATAAACAAAAGATGAACAAAGAGCAGCTCATAAGACTCATCGAATCCGATGCCAAATTTATGGGTGAAGTCGAAGACATCAAAGCTTATATCGAAACGTTGAAAGTCGGAAAAGTGCTGGGCGAAGATGAGATCAAAATAGGGTATGAACTCTTCAAAGCCAAAAAATCATCTAACAAGATCGATGAGATAGCACTCAACTATGGATTGGAGAAAGAATCACTCAAAGCGTTCGTCGATCTGACATTGACGCGCCTCATTTTTGATGCGCAGATGTTAAGCGATCTGTTCGCACCTTTGGAACTTGGATGGAAAGAGCGAGGCAAAAAAGAGACGCAGATGATGAATGAGCTGATTCCGCTACTGAAAAAACAAGCGGGCGAGCATGAAATATCGGGGTTAAGTGCGTATGAAGAGTAAAAAGATGAAAAATATGCCTGAGTTACGATTTCCTGAGTTTAAAAATGAGCCTGAGTGGGAAGAAAAACCACTTAATCAAGTATGTGAAGTAAATCCATCATCTAAAAACTTACCTAAGAAATTTGTATATATTGATCTTGAATCTGTTGAGTCTGGTACATTGCTACAGAGAAAAATTATTGATTTAGATAATGCACCAAGTAGAGCACAAAGACTATTGCAAAAAGAAGATATTATTTTTCAAATGGTAAGACCATATCAAAAAAACAACTATTTTTTTGATATAGAGGATGATTATACTTATGTTGCTTCGACTGGTTATGCTCAATTACGAGCTTATCAATCAAAAAAATATTTATATCATTTTCTTCATAGTGATGGCTTTATTAGTAATGTCTTAGCAAAATGCACAGGCTCAAATTATCCAGCGATAAATTCTAATGATTTATCTGAAATAACGATTAATATTCCAAAACCAAAAGAACAACAAAAAATCGCCGATTGTCTCTCTTCTATCGATAACCTTATCACCGCTCAAAGCAAAAAAGTAGAAGCCCTCAAAGAGCATAAAAAAGGGCTCATGCAACAACTTTTCCCGCAAGATGGTGAAAAGATGCCAAAATTGCGATTTCCTGAGTTTAAAGATGCCCCTGAGTGGGAAGAGAAAAAGTTAAAAGAAATATTATTAGACTATAAACTAGGTGGGAATTATTCAAATACAACAATCCAAAATAAATACCCTTTAATTAAAATGGGAAATATAGCAAGAGGAAATATTGTTGTAGACAAACTTGAATACATAACTGAAGTAGATGAAATAAGTCTATTGGACAAAATAAAATACGGTGATTTATTTTTAAATACTAGAAATACTTTAGACCTTGTTGGAAAAGTGGCAATATGGAAAAATGAACTGCCTAATGCTTATTACAATTCTAATCTTATGTGGATGAAGTATGAAAATAACTTTTTTATGAATTATAGATTTAATTCAGCTGATGGGATTAAAGCTTTAAGGAATATAGCAACAGGAACAACTAGTGTTTCAGCTATATATACAAAAGATTTGCTAAATCTTAAATTGCTAATTCCTTTACCAAAAGAACAACAAAAAATCGCAGATTTCCTAAGCTCTATCGATGAACTCATCACTTCGTCAGCCAAAAAAGTTGAAACCCTCAAAGAACACAAAAAAGGGCTGATGCAAAAGCTTTTTCCAAGTGGAGAAAATAAATGAGTGAAAACAACATCATCATTTACAACACCGCAGACGGCAAGGCTTCCGTTTCACTCCTCACGAAAGACGGCACGGCATGGTTGAACCAAAGTCAGTTGGCTGAGCTTTTCGCAACGACAAAACAAAATATTAGTTTACATATTCAAAATATTTTTGAAGAGGGAGAGCTGGAGCAACAGTCAGTTGTCAAGGAATACTTGACAACTGCCAGTGATGGGAAAAACTACTCTGTTGCCCATTATTCGTTGGAGGTGATTTTAGCGATCGGGTTTAGAGTACGGAGTAAGCGCGGTACACAGTTTCGTATATGGGCAAACAACAACCTCAAAGAGTATATGATAAAAGGGTTTGTGATGGATGATGAGCGGCTCAAAAATCCTGACGGTAAACCCGATTATTTCGATGAGCTTCTTGAACGTATACGAGATATTCGAGCATCTGAAAAGCGATTTTATCAAAAAGTACGGGAGCTTTTTGCTCTTAGCAGCGACTATGATGCGAGTGATAAAGCGACGCAACTGTTTTATGCCGAGGCTCAAAACAAACTTCTTTTTGCTATCACCGGACAAACCGCCGCCGAGATCATCGTAAGCCGTGCCGATGCGTCAGAACCCAATATGGCACTCACAAGTTTCCAAGGTTCAAAAGTCAGAAAACAAGATATTTATACGGCAAAAAATTATCTGAGTGAAGATGAACTGGACTCTCTTAACCGTATGGTTGTCATCTTTTTAGAAACGGCAGAATTTAGAGTAAAAAACCGTCAAGATATAACGATGGATTTTTGGAGAGAAAATATCGATCGGATGATAGAGTTTAATGACAAAGAAGTGCTTCAAGGGTACGGAAGCATTAGCAACGAGCAAATGAAAAAAATGGTCGAATCTATTTATACAACGTTTGATGAAAAGCGAAAAAAATACGAGGCTATCGAAGCGGACAATCAAGACCTTGAGGAGCTTCAACAGATTGAAGCGAAGGTGAAGAAACGATGAGTAATAAGCCAAAAATCCATAAATATAAAAACCAAAAATCATTGGTCAATAGACTAAGAGATGATTTTAAAAGCGGTGATAATGATTTCATTTTACTATATGCATATAACGGTACAGGTAAAACCCGATTATCTATGGAGTTTAAAGAAAAAGGAAAAAAAAGAAAAGATTTAAAAACAGAACAAAAAAGAGACACACTCTATTTTAATGCTTTTACAGAAGATCTTTTTTATTGGGATAATGACTTAGACGGTGATAGTTACCGTGTACTACATTTTCGAGAATCCCACTTTTTTGACGGTCTTGAAGAGTTAGAGATGGAGAGCCGTATTCGAGAGTATCTGCATCGATATGCGGATTTTGATTTTACTATTGATTATGAAAATAAAAGAATAACTTTTAGTCGAAATAACGATGAAGCATTTAAAGTTTCACGAGGTGAAGAGAATATCTTTGTTTGGTGTTTTTTCTTATCTGTTGCACGTCTTGCTATTGATGCTAACGAATTACATGAACCTTATAGCTGGGTAGAATTTCTCTATATAGATGATCCTATTTCATCATTAGACGATAACAATGCTATAGCAGTAGCGAGTGATTTGGCACATTTGTTAAAGCAGGGTAAAGAGAAAATTAAAGCAGTTATCTCATCGCATCATGGTTTATTTTTTAATGTGATGAGTAATGAACTCAAAACTCAAACGCATAAAAAGTATTTTTTACACTATAACGCAGATAATGGATATACGCTAAGAAATACGGATGATACCCCATTTTTTCACCATGTTTCAATGTTGGATGCACTACAAAAAGCGTCACAGTCCGGTGAACTTTATGCGTACCATTTTAATATGTTGCGTAATGTACTAGAAAAAACATCTACTTTTTTTGGCTATAAAGATTTTTCTGATTGTTTGCATGGAATTGAAGATGAAAATTTATATGCAAGAGCTTTAAATCTGCTAAGTCACGGTAAATATTCGATATATGAACCCAAAGAGATGGTTGATGATAACAAGGAACTATTCAAAAAGATTTTAGACGCTTTCTTAGGTAAATATGAATTTGATCTACCTGAAATACATTAAAGAGTGAGAGAATAATAATGAGTGAAGAAGAAAAAAACAGATTAGGTCAAATCCTTTGGGAGATCGCTAACGATTTGCGAGGAGCTATGAATGCGGATGATTTTCGTGATTATATGCTCTCATTTTTATTTTTGCGCTATCTATCCAGCAACTATGAAAAAGCGGTAAAAAAAGAGCTTGGGTCTGATTACCCTGATGATACGCCTCCAGATGTCATGCAACAGCTCAAAGTATCCACTCCATTGCAAATCTGGTATAACGAAAATCCTGATGATATAGCGATGTTTGAAAAGATGATGCGCAAAAAAGTGCATTATGTCATACCTCCTGAATTCACATGGAACAGCATCGCTGAGATGGCACGAACACATGATGCCGAGCTATTTATAACGTTAGAAAAAGGATTTAAACATATCGAAGAAGAGTCGTTTGAGAGTAGCTTTCAAGGGCTGTTTTCAGAGATTAACCTAAGTTCGGAAAAATTAGGAAAAACCCCAAAAGAGCGAAATAAAAAGCTTTGTGACATTATCAGTAAAATCGCTAGTGGAATTAAAGAATTTTCAACTGATAGCGATAAACTGGGGGATGCTTATGAGTACCTCATAGGTCAATTCGCCGCCGGAAGCGGTAAAAAAGCAGGGGAGTTTTATACCCCTCAGGCTATCTCGACAATTTTATCCGAGATTGTTACCTTAGATGCCCAAGACCCTAGAACGGGAAAAAAGAGCAGACTTGATAAAGTGTTTGACTTTGCCTGTGGGTCTGGTTCCCTTCTTTTAAATGTCAAAAAACATCTGGGTAAAGATGGCACAATCGGAAAGATTTACGGTCAAGAATCAAACATAACCACATACAACCTCGCGCGGATGAATATGCTGCTTCATGGTGTCAAAGACAACGAATTTGAGATTTTTCACGGTGATTCTTTAGCGAATGATTGGGATATATTGCAAGAACGTAATCCAAATAAACAGATGAAATTTAATGCGATTGTTGCTAATCCTCCTTTTAGTTATCGATGGGATCCAAAAGAAGAAATGGCAAAAGATGTCCGTTTTGCCGCTTTTGGACTTGCACCGAAATCTGCGGCTGATTTTGCTTTTTTGCTTCACGGATTTAATTTCTTAGCAGATGATGGAACGATGGCAATCATTTTGCCTCACGGTGTTTTGTTTCGTGGTGGTGCAGAGGAGAAGATAAGACGGGGATTATTAGAAAAAGGGTATATCGATACGGTTATTGGGCTGCCTTCTAACCTGTTTTTCTCTACGGGTATCCCCGTATGTATCTTGGTACTTAAACGATGTAAATTGTCTGATGACGTGTTATTTATCAATGCAAGTGAGCATTACGCCAAGGGCAAGCGTCAAAACCGTTTGCGAGTAGGAGAAAATGGCGAGCCTAACGACATAGAAAAAATCGTAAACACCTACAAGTACAGACTCGAAGAAGAGAGATACTCTAAGCGAATATCGCTCGAACGCATTGAAGAAGAGGGCTATAACCTCAATATTTCAAGATACATAAGTACGGCAAAAGATGAGAAAAAAATAGATTTAAAAGAAGAAAATGAAAAACTGGTAGATTTTGAAAAAGATATCATTAAATATACCAATGAGCATAATAAGTTTTTAAAAGAACTTGGATTGCCTTTATTGCCGTGAGCATATTAAGGATTTAAAATGTCGCAAATATTAGACGCTTTTGACTCACAACTTGATTTTGAAAACCTTATTGAGCAAGTGACACAAACAAACGAACCGATTTTCATCAGTGGGAATAACAACCAAACGGCTGTTTTGATCTCAGAAACAATGTGGGAAGAGATTCAAGAACGCATGGATACAATATTCACTATAAAAGATGAAGTAGCATTTGTAAAAGCGATGAAAGAGAAACAGCAAGGTCAAAGTGTCGATTTTGAAGCGCTCAAGCAAAACTATAAATAAGTGAGGATTTATGCGCGAATTTAACGAAAAACTGATCCATTTTATCGATGCGTCTCCGACGCCGTTTCATGCCGTTGCATCGATGGTCAAAAAGCTGGAGGAGAATGGATGTATCGCTCTGAACGAAGAAGATGTATGGGAGCTAGAAGCGGGTAAAAAATACTATGTCAAGCGCAATGACTCTTCCATCGTCGCGTTTGACTATCCTGCACAAAAGGGATATACGATCATCGGTGCTCATACTGATTCGCCGCATCTGCGTCTCAAACCCAATCCTCTCACCACATCGGCAGGGATAAAACGGTTCGGTGTTGAGCCCTATGGCGGTGTGTTGCTGAATCCATGGTTTGATCGTGATTTGGGACTGGCGGGGCGAATCGTCTATCTGGAGGGGAATGCGCGTAAAGAAGCGCTGATCAATATTTTATCTCCGATCGCCTATATCCCCTCGCTGGCGATCCACTTGGATCGTGAAGCCAACTCTTCTCGCAGTATCAATGCCCAAACCGATATCGTTCCCATCATTACGACAGGGGAGCTGGATTTCGAGAATTTTATCCTCTCTCAGGTGCAAGACGATACGAAAGAGTTAACTCTTCTCGCGCATGAGCTTAGTTTTTATGATCTGCAAAAAGGGGCGTTTGTGGGTGTTCATGAAGAGTTTATCGCTACTGCGCGCTTGGATAATCTGGCGAGTTGTTTTGTGGGACTTGAAGCGTTTTTGGCAAGTGCTCATCCTACGATGTGTGCCTTTATGGATCATGAAGAGGTGGGAAGCGATAGTCATGTCGGGGCAGGGGGGACATTTCTCGAAGAGGTGCTCAAACGGATTTCGGGAGAGGATTATACGACGCTGATGCGTCAGTCGATGATGGTATCGTGCGATAATGCCCATGCGCTTCATCCCAACTTTACCGCCAAACATGAGAGTGAACACGCCCCGATCCTCAATCAAGGGGTGGTTATCAAGATCAATGCCAATCAACGCTACGCTACCTCGGCACGAACACAGGGACGATTTGTACAGTGTGCCAAAGGGCTTGGTATCAAAACACAAACCTTTGTAACGCGCAGCGATATGGGGTGTGGAAGCACGATCGGGCCCATTACCTCGACGCGCCTTGGTATCGAGACGATCGATGTGGGAATCGCGCAGCTTGGAATGCACTCCATACGCGAGATAGCGGGGACCAAGGATCCCTATGATCTGTATCAAATCCTGATTCATATCGGAGCGTACTGATATGGCGGAGATGATCTCCCCCGAAGAGCTCAAAGCCCTTATCGATCAAACGTATAAGGTCGAAGAAGAGTATGTCGCGCTGCGCCAGTCCTACAACCATCTGCAAAGTACGATCGAGCAGATCATCGAATTTCTCCCCAATGCTGTCTGGATCGTCGAAGAGGATGGGACGATTTTTCTTCAAAATTCTCAGGCCAAAGAATTGGGATCGCTGTTTGGTATTCTTCGGGTGAATGAGCGTGAATACGAAGTGACGTTCGAAGAGAGAGCTTTTTTGATCAAATCGGCGCATCATAATGAAAAATATTTGCTCAGTGCGATCGATATCACCGAGCAAAAGCGCAAAGAGAATCTTGCCACGATGGGGCAAATGGCGGCGCATCTATCGCATGAGATCCGTAACCCGATCGGCTCCATCGCCCTTTTGGCATCGACGCTCATGAAGCGGGTACTACCGGAAAATCGCCCCATTGTGAGTGAGATCCAAAAATCGCTTTATCGGATCGAGCGGATTATCAAAGCGACCCTTTTGTTTTCCAAGGGAGTCAGCGCGCAAAAAACAACGATTCGTTGGAAAACGATCGAGTATGAGCTCAACAGCGCGATATCGTACTACAGTTATGCGAAATCGATTGAGTTTAGCTTTCCAGAAGAAGATTTTGAGCTCAATGGCGATTTGGATCTACTGGTGATGCTTTTTAGCAATTTTATTATCAATGCGATCGATGCAATCGAGTTGGATGAAGAAGAGAATGGAGTTGTCACCATCTGTCACAGCGCGGAAGAAGAGACACATACCTTTTCGATTACCGACAGCGGTATCGGGATTGTCAACCCCAAAACGCTTTTTCAAGCTTTCAAAAGCACCAAAGAACGGGGAAATGGATTAGGACTCGTCTTGGCCCGTCAGATAGCTCAGGCGCATGGCGGGGATATCATCCTCTCTGGGGGAGAGAAAAAAGAGTTCCTCCTTACGCTACGGTAGGGGCAGGCTCGCTGAGGTAATACCCTTGAAGATGGTCGATTTCCACTTCGACGCAGGTGTCATGAATCTCTTTGGTTGCGACAAATTCGGCAATCGTTTGGATGTGGAGACGACGAGCGAATTCAGTGATCGTTCGGACAATGTTTTGTGCACCTTTGTCATAATCTAAGCGTTTGATCAGCGAACCGTCAATTTTGATGAAATCGACATTGAGCTTCATGATATGAGCGAAGTTGGAGTATCCGGTTCCGAAGTCATCGATGGCGATGCGGCAGTTATACTCTTTGACATAGCTGATAAAGGCTGAAATTTCTTCATAGTTTTCGATCCCTTCGGATTCGAGCAGTTCGAAGATAAGGCGATCGCCGACATTGGTTTCGGCAAGCCGCTCGTAAATGAGCCCTTGTATTTCACGGTTTAAGATATCTTCGACGGAGAGATTGATCGAATAGGTATGGGCGGTATGCTGAAGCTGTTCAAAAATGCGCTCAATGACGAAACGGGTAATGTGATGATACAGACGTGATTTTTTCGCAATCTCTAAAAAGGCATACGGAGAATAGATGGTTCCATCTTCATCCACAATACGGATGAGTGCTTCGTATTCGACGACAGCATGGGTTTTGGAATCGTGAATCGGGTGATAAAAGAGCTCAAAGCGATTGGCGGCAATCGTCTTTTTGAGTTTTTTACTCCAATAGATATTGTTTTCGTATTCCTCTTTGATTTGGAGGTTATGATGATATTTGACAAAGGATAAGCTTCGCTTTTTCGCCGTTTTAAGTGCCATATCAGCACGTCCGACCAAATCGCATTCTTTATCGGCACAGATATCGGCACCCATGCTCAGTGTGATGGAAATACTGATATCGTCGATATCATAATCTTTGATTTCAAGGGTACGTAAAATAGTTTGGCACATTTGTTCAAAAAGATTTAGATTCATGAACTGATCGAGTGCCAAAGCATACTCGTCGGAGTGCATTTTATAGAGGGTAAGCGGGTAAGAAGTAATTACCTCTTGGATCGATTTGGAGACTTCCTGCAAAATTTTATCGCCGATTTCATGCCCGTAAAGGTCGTTTACCTCTTTGAAGTTATCGATATTGAGCAGCATAACGGCTAGGTATCTTTTTTGTTCGATTTGTTTGAGGAGGCTTCTGCGGTTTGGTAATCCGGTCAGAGCATCGGTATGAAGCTGATCGTGCATTTGCTGGTTCAGTTTGGCGGAAACTTTACGGATGTGGATGATCAGCGCTTCGAAGCCGAAATAGAGAACAAATGCCAAGATTAAAAGAACAAAAGCGCTGATGAGAAGAAGATGGCGTATCTCTTGTTCATACGCTTTTTCATCATCCGTGATATCGAGTGCGCAGATCATCCGTGCCAGAGGTTTATCATCATAGTTTTTGAGCTCGCGTGAAGCGATGATGTAGGTTTTATCCCCGATCGTATAGCGCATTGAATCATGAAAGGAGTAGTTTTTAGGGAGTTGATTAAAAAGGGGATCGTTGGACGAGATGATTGAATACGATCCGTATTGGGTAAAGGTTTGATCCGGTAGCAGCGTTTTTAGGGTTTTGGCATCAAATGCGAGGGCACTTTTGATGGAGGAATGGGCGTTTAGGCGCTCTTGAATCCGATCGATTTTAGCGGCTGCTTGTACGATACCCACAAAGTGTCCGCGTTTAAACACAGGGAAAATACTGACAAGAGAAACGTTATATTTGGTCGCATCCAAAGAGACGATCGGCTTACGCGTTTGGATCGCATGCGCCAAAATCGGACGTTTTTTAGTCATATTGTCACCGAAATGGTTCGGCTCTTGAAGTCTTAAAAAGTGACGTCCGTTTGCTTCGATAAAACCGGTCAGATCGGCATCTCCACGTGCATTGGCTTCATTGTAATAGGGAAGTGAAAGGGTATAGAGGGCATTACGGTCTCGTGCTTCGAACGCATCGACCAAGGCACGATCGGTGAGCATATCGTTTGCGTAATGGTTAAGCCCTTTTTCGGTGTCGAGAATGGAGAGTTCAAAGGCATTGGCGAGAAGTTGCCGGTGAGCACGGGTTTTTTCATCCATAACCCGTTTTTTGTCTTGGAGAATGGCATACACGAAATAGGCAATGAGGAGTAGGACAACCCCCATTGCGAACAGCATTGCTTTAATTCGTATTCTATGCACGTAATGCCTACTTAAAGATTTATCATAATTATATCACAAATTACGAATTTTTCTTAAGAAAACATTAATAAACTAATTCTGTTTAAAAAGAATAGAACCAAGGCGGACGAGATTGGATCCACACTCGATCGCCAGTTCAAAATCCCCGCTCATTCCCATCGAACAGATCGAAGCATCGGGGAGTTTTTCGTATAAACTACGAGTGGTTTCAAAGCTTTTGATAAGGGTTTGCCGATCGTCGGTATGGGCACCGATACTCATGATCCCTTGGAGGTGTAGATGCGGGCATTCTTGGGCAATCTGAAAGTATTTATCGTGAAATTCATCGGGGTGAAAGCCGCTTTTGGTCGCTTCGAGCGCAGAGTTCACTTGAACTAAGGCTCTTAGAGTTGTATTCTCTCGCTTCAAACGTTCGTTGAGGGCGTGGGCAAGGTCGATCGAATCGATCGAATGAAGGAGGCTCGGTCGGACACTTAGCAGGGCATTGATTTTATTCTTTTGAAGGGTGCCGATGAAATGCCATTCGAGAGGAAGCTCGTCAAGCTCAGCCGCTTTGGCTTGTAAATCTTGCACTTTATTTTCCCCAAATGCCCGTTGTCCGATTTCATAGAGTGCTTGGATCGCATCGGCATCGACGTATTTACTGGCGGCGACGATTTTAACAATATGGTGATCATTGAGGCGCAAGCGAGCTTTTTCGATCCGTTCGATGATGGTGTCAAAATGAAGTTTTCGTTCGAGTAGGGTCATTGCAGTAACCTTGTAATGTCATTATAAAGTCCCAATCCCATGAGTCCCAAAAGTAGTACCCATCCGCCGATGGTAAGTTGGGTCAGGATTGCTTCGCTGGGAGGTCGGCGGCGGATCATTTCATAGAGATTAAAGACGATATGCCCCCCGTCGAGTGCGGGGATGGGGAGGAGGTTGAGTACGCCCAGATTGACCGAGATGAGTGCAGCGAAGAAGAATAGACTCATCCATCCATAGGCCGAGGCATCGGCGGTGATTTTGACGATGCTGACTACGCCGCCCACTTCTTTGGCCGGTACGACGCCGGTGATCAGCTTTTGGACACTTTGAAAAATGAGTTTTGACGCTTCATACGTCTCTTTGGACGCGTAGTGCAAGGACTCGATTGGTCCCAAATGTAATCGTATCATGGCTCCGGATGGGGCAATACCTACCATCCTCTGAGAGATTTTTTCTTTAAAAATGTTGTGTGTTTTGGTTATTTTAGGGGTAAGTAATATCTGATGAATGAGATGTGAGCGCTCAACCCTCAGGGTAAGGGCACCTTCGCTGTTTTTGATGTGCTCGGAGAGTTCAGTCCATGCTTGGATAGGAGTGCCGTTGATAGAGAGGATTTTATCCCCTTTTTGAAGCCCCGCTTCGTTTGCGGCAGAGTCTTTGACAATCGTTCCGATCACAGGAGAAAGGGTTTGTGGACCGCCTGCGGCTATAGCAAGATAAAGAACCCAGGCCAGAGCGAAATTGGCCGCAGGGCCTGCGAGAAGGATAAGGATACGTTGCCACGGTTTTTTAGCGTTATAACTGTCATTATCTTCGCTGGAAGCATTGAGATCGAAATCGTCTTGGCCTTTCATCTTGACGTAGCCACCTAAAGGGATAGCCGATATTTGCCATCGTGTATCGAGCCATTCAAAGGAGAAAAGTTTTTTCCCGAATCCGATGCTGAACACTTCGACATAAACGCCGAAAAAACGGGCGGCACTGTAATGGCCAAGTTCATGGAAAAAAATCAGAGCCGAGAGGATGAGAAGAGCCACGAACCAGGACATTTTACATTTTTCCTTTGTACGCTTTGGAAAAACCGATCACATATTCGATCCCGGAGTAGAGGGTTAAAAAGACGGCGATCCATAAAAGTGTGGTACCCAAAGGCCAGTGCATCAGTAAAAATCCGATTGCGATCATCTGTGCAACCGTTTTGACCTTACCCGTGAACGATGCACTGATATCGATCCCCTCGGAGAGGGAGAGGGTGCGAAGACCGGTGATAAACAGCTCGCGGACGATGATGATGTAGATCGCCCACGCTGATGCCGCACCGCTCATCATGAGCCCCAAAAAAGCGGCAAGGGTGAGCATTTTATCGGCCAGCGGATCAAGGATTTGCCCGACGATGGTGATCTGATCAAGTGAACGTGCAATATAGCCGTCAAAAAAGTCGGTGACGCTGGCAATGACGAAGAGAAGTGAAGCGGTATAATAGCTCCAGCTCGCATGCCATCCCATATCGGTAAAGATCTGAGGATTGAGGATGATCCAAAACATCACCGGAGCGATGAGAAGGCGGATAAATGCTAAGATGTTGGGGAGATTAATCATTTAAACGTAGTGCCGCCATCAACGATGAGGGTTTGTCCGGTAATCCAGCTGGCTTCATCGGTGCAGAGGAAATAAACAGCGCCGGCGATGTCGTTCGGACTTCCCATGCGGTTCATCGCGGAACGTTTGATCGTTTCAGCTTTGACCTCTTCGTAGTTGGTAAACGCTTTCAGGGCATCGGTGTCGATCGGCCCCCCCGATACAGCGTTAACACGAATGTTCATTTCTCCCAGTTCGACTGCCGCATAGCGGCTCATCGCTTCGACAGCCGCTTTGTTGGTTCCATGACCCGCGTAGTTTTCGATGTAGATGAGATTACCCGTACTGGACATGGTGACAACAGCACCACCGCCCACTTTTTCCATCCGTTTAGCTGCCTCTTGCGTACCGACGACAAAAGCGTTGACGGTTGCCGTATAGATGTTGTTCAGCCCTTTGGGTTTCAGGCGCATAAATTTACCGTATCCGCCGACGACCGGACGACCGTAGATCATCGCATTGCTGACGAAAAAATCGACACGGTCGAAATCTTGGTCGATCGCTTCGAAGAGGGGTTTGAACTCATCGGTCTCTAAAATATTGAGAGGATATGCACGTGCTTTGACACCGTATTTACTTTCCCATTCTTGGGCTAATGTATTCGCCGTTTCGGCATTCGAATTGTAGGTGAAAGCGATATTGACGCCTTGTGAAGCAAATTTTTCGGCGATGGCTTGACCGATTCCTTTGGTGGCTCCGGTGATAACGAGGGTTTTACCTTTCATACTTACAGTCCTTTAATGTCGTAATTTTTCATGATGCTCTCGAGTTTTTTCAAGTTTTCACTGCTTGGCGGGACGAGAGGAAGCCGATACTCGAGGGTATCGATCAATCCGGCGATGTGCATCGCTGCTTTGATCATCACCGGATTGGATTCGATGAACAGCACTTTATTGATCGCAAAAAGGGCATCGTTGAGTTTTTTGGCGGTTTTAAAGTCGCCGCTGAGTGCCGCGTCTACAAGAGTGCTTTTAAGATCCGGTAATAGGTTCGATGTCACTGAGGTGATCCCCGCACCCCCGTTGGCTAAGATCGGGTAATCGATGGCATCGTCACCCGAAAAAACTTTGAGCTCCGGGCGGCGAGAGAGGAGTTCGATGGTTCGTTCCAAACTTCCCGTCGCTTCTTTGATGCCGTAAATATTCGGAACATCATCGAAGAGGCGGATGACCGTATCCGCACTGATATCGACCATGGTACGCCCCGGGACGTTGTAGAGCATAAACGGAAGCTCGCTCACCGATTCGGCAATCGCTTTGTAGTGTTGATAAAGCCCCTCTTGGGAAGGTTTGTTGTAATACGGCGCTACGGAGAAGATCGCATCCACACCGCATTGTTGAGCGGTTTGAGCCGCTTTGATCGCTTCGGCGGTGGAGTTGCTGCCTGCTCCGGCTAGGACCTTGGTTGCTGTCCCTTTACAGACTTCGACGGCGATTTCCATACAGATGCGGTCTTCGTCGTAGCTGAGTGTCGCGCTCTCTCCCGTCGTTCCGACAGGGCAGACGGCATTGATGCCATTGTTGATTTGACGGCGAATGAGATCAGCGTATTTGTTTTCGTCCAATTTTCCGTTTTTAAAAGGGGTTATCAGGGCGGTAGTAGAACCGGTTACTATGGTCATTGATCACCTTTGCGTAGGATTAGAGTGGTGGATTTGGATGGGAGAAAATAGGTTTTAGCGGCTTGTTGCAAATCGCTTGGTTTGAGCGCTGCGAGCGAGGTTTCGTAATTGAGCAACGGCTGAATATCTCCGCGCGCCAGATAGCTCCCGAAAAGATTCGCTACCGAGGTGGAGCTCTCTAACGAAAAGACAAAATCGGAACGGGTATTGATTTTGACCTTCTCGAGTTCTGCTTGGCTTACCTGGGTTTTTTGAAGTTTTTCGATCTCTTTCCAGAGTTCCGCTTCGACGGTTTCGGCTTTGACCCCTTTGTTACAGATGGCTAAAAAGAGGAATACACCCGGATCGATGTTCTCCATATTATAGGCGTGGATTTGGTTGACGAGCTGTTTTTCATCCACAAGATTACGATAAAGACGGGAACTTTTTCCCGAACTTAAAATCTCGCTGATGCTGGAAAGTTTGATCTGATCGGGGTGCTGAAAATTGGGGATGGGAAACGAGATGGCGAGCATTTCGACTTCGCTCTCTTTATGGACGATCACGCGGCGCGCCCCGTCTTGTTCGGGTTCGATGGCCTGGACTTTTGGAACCTCATGGGTATTGGCAATCGTACTGAAATGGCGCTCCGCCGCATCAAAAACGGCTTGCGCGGTAATGTCGCCGGTGATCACTAAAATCGCATTTTTCGGCTGATAATAGGTTTGGTGGAAATGACGAATATCCTCAAGTGTCCATGTCTGAATGTCGTTCATAAATCCGATCGGTGTCCAATGGTAGGGGTGATAGACATACGCGCTGTTGAAGAGGCGAAAATAGAGGTATCCCATCGGATTGTTTTCGGTTCTCCATCGGCGCTCTTCCGCGACGACATTGCGCTCCGGTTGAAACTCTTCATCTTTGAGATTGAGGTTTTGCATCAATTCGGCGAACAAGGAGAGCGATTTGCCCATATTTTCGGCACTCGATTTGATGTAGTAGTGGGTAAAATCGAATCCGGTGGAGGCGTTGTTCATCCCTCCGATGCTTTTGACCTCTTCGTCAAACTCACCCGCTTTGAGGTTTTTGGTCGATTTGAAGTTCATATGCTCGAGCATGTGGGCGATGCCGCTTTTGCCCATCACTTCATTGCGGCTTCCCACTTGGTAGAAAATATCGGTCGAGATCACATTGGAACCCTCTCCCATGGGGATAGCAACGACTTGAAGGCCGTTGGCAAGGGTTTTGGTTTCGTAGTGCGGTAACGATGATGCCATCAAAATTCCTAAAGTAAAAAATAGTGAAACGATCAGTTTCATTTACGATCAGCGCCTATGGCTTCGGTAATGGAGGTAAATCCGTCTTGGGCGATGAGATCGATAAGACCGCTGTTGATCTCTTCGACCACTTCAGGCCCTTTATAAACCAAAGCGGAGTAGAGCTGAACCAGTGAAGCACCGGCACGGATACGTCGATACGCCTCTTCAGGTGTGCTGATCCCCCCGACGCTGATCAGAGTGGTTTTTCCATACAGCTCACGTGCAATCGCGTCAAAGATGTAAAAACTACGCTCTCGAAGCACTTCACCGCTGATACCGCCCACCTCTTCGGGATCGGAGACGAGTGAATAATCAATCGTCGTGTTGGTGGCGATAATCCCATCTGCTCCCGAATTGACCGCATGTACACACAGAGCGACTGCTTGATCTTCACTCATATCGGGAGCAATTTTGAGCAAAATCGGCTTGGAGGTGATCGATTTGGCTTCGCTGAAAAGCTGGGTGATGAATTCCTCATTTTGCAAATCACGCAAACCGGGGGTATTGGGCGAAGAGATGTTGATGACCATGTAGTCGGCGTATTCATGCAACGCTTTGATCAGAGTCGTGTAATCGCGGATGGCGTTTTCTTCGCTGGTGGTTTTATTTTTTCCGATGTTCACGCCGATGGGGGTGCTGAAGGGGTAAATATTTTTGAGTCGGTGGGAGATACGAAAGAGCCCGTCGTTATTAAATCCCATCGCATTTTGAAGGCTCTCTTCTTCGATGTGACGCCAGAGTCTCGGGCGGGGATTTCCCTCTTGGGGTTTTGGGGTGAGGGTTCCGATTTCGCTAAAACCGAATCCCAATGCCAAAACACCGTGAAAGAGGGTGGCATTTTTATCAAATCCCGCCGCAAGCCCTACGGGGTTGAGAAAGGTGCGTCCGAACAGCTCTTGTTTCAAGGAAGGGTGGGTGACGAAGTGTTTTGAAATCCATCCGTTGAAGAGGGGAGAGAGAAAACGGGCACTGCGTAAAAGGACAGCGACGACGGTATGGGCACTTTCGGGTTGAAGTTTAAACAACCAAGGTTTGATCGATTCGTATTCAAACATGTGCACCATCCGCATGAAATTCTAATTTGGTGCGATTATACTCGAAAAAGGTTAAATTTCTAATTTCCCCGCAAGACGGCGGTACGTCTCACTTTTTTCCAATAGCTCGGTATGGGTTCCACGCTCGATGATTCGTCCCTCTTCGAAGTATAAGATCAGGTCGGCATGTTCGATGGTACTCAGCCGGTGGGCGATGATGATGGTGATTTTGTCTTGGCAGTAGGCTTCGAGGGCGGCTTGGATCCGTTTTTCACTCTCGTTGTCCAAGGCACTGGTGGCTTCATCGAGGATCAATAACGAGGCATGTTTGTAGATGGCGCGGGCGATGGCGATCCGTTGGCGTTGGCCTCCGGAGAGATTGGCACCCGCTTCGATCATCATGGTATGGATACCCTCAGGGAGTGAGAGGGCGAAGTCGTACGCATCGGCAATTTTCAGCGCCTCTATGACACGTTCTTCATCGATGGTGGTTCCGTAGGCTACATTCGCGGCTAGGGTGTCTTGGAAGATGTAAACCCGCTGAGAGACGGTTGCGATATGGGATCGTACAGAGTGCTGGGTATAGCTCTTCATATCATGCTGATTGAGTTCAATATTCCCTTCGTCTGGGTCGTAAAATCGGAGCAATAGATTGATAAAAGTACTTTTTCCCCCACCGCTTTGTCCGACCAAAGCGATCGTCTGCCCTGCATGGATATGCAAATTGATACCATTGAGCGCTTTTTTATCTCCAAAGGAGAGAGAAACATTGTTCAAATCGATGGTTTCGATGGGGAGGGATAAGGTCGTATCACCGTCGATGATCGTATTTTGTATGTCAAAGACGTCGAAGACACGCTCACTCGCCGCTTGTGCGTCTTGAATTTTGCTGTAGATAGAACTGACGCGGCGAATAGGATCGAACATTTGCCCCACGGCGGTGATAAAACCGGTAAATTCTCCGGGCGTCATCGCCCCCGAATAAACTTGCTGCCCCCCTACAAACACCACTGCCGCGAGTCCTGTGGCACCGATGATCTCCAATAAGGGAGAAACCACTTCGGAGGTATAGGTGGTTTTCATATTGATTTTGAAAAAGCGATCACTCTCTTCTTTAAAACGATCCATTTCGTATTTTTCGGAGCATGAGGCTTTAATGATTTCGCTGTTGTTGAAAATCTCGGTCAGACGGGTGACGACATCGGCATTTTTTTCTTGAGAGCGGTGGGAAAGACGTTTAAGCCGGCGTGTGATTTGTATCAGAGGAACAACGACCAAAGGGACGACGATGAGTGCCCAAAAGGCTAAAGTAGGATTGAGATAGATGACGTAGCCGACCAATGCGACGACGATTAACGATTCTCGAATCAATTCAGGCATCATTGTGGAGACGAAGTATTGAACCCGGGAGATATCGTTGGTAATGCGAGAAATTAATTCTCCGCTTCGATTTAATTGCAAAAATGCCAAATCCAGCCGAATCATTTTTTCCAAAAGATCTTCACGCAGACGGGTAACGATATGCAAACCGACATAGGAGGTAAAAACGGTCTGAATGTATTTTCCTATCGCTTTGACGATGTAAATCGTAATCAATCCGATGGGGATCAGATAAAGCATTTTCGGGTCTTTTTCGATAAAGACGTCATCGATGAGAAGCTGCATGATTTTGGCGATGGAGGCGGTTGCCCCGACGGAGAGGAGAATACCGAAGAAGATTAAGAGATAATAAAATTTATAGCCCCGTATATAAGGCCAGTATCGTTTGTATATTTCGCTGAATTTCAATCCCGTATCTCCCAGAAGGTTCCCTGCGGAGTGTCCATAATGGAGACCCCCATGGCGGTGAGTTTGTCTCGGATCGCATCGGAAGTGGCAAAATCTTTGATCTTTTTGGCTTCGCTTCGCTGTTCGACGAGCTGATCTATGGTTGCTTTGGTGGCTTCATCAAGGCCGAATTGAAAGTAAAGATAAGGGTTTTGGCTTCCGAATCCGAGTACTGTTTCGATCGTGTGCAAAGCCGAAAGGAGTGTTTGACGGAATGCTTTGTCTTTGGGATTGGTATCAAGTGTTTCATTCGCCTGAGTAATCAGCTCATCGATGAGTGCGTAGGCGCGTGAGACGTTTAGATCATCGCCCAACGCTTCGAGTAAAGCGGTTTTAAATTCGGTATCAATGATCTCGGCGGTTAATCCGATCAGCCGTTTTTTAAGGCGGTAGAGACGATCCAGCCGACGCTTCGAGGCGATCAGATCCTCTTCGTTGAAGTTAAAATCTCCCCGATAGTGGGTACTGAGGAGATAAAAACGGAGCACTTCCCCATCGTAGGCTTTGAGAGCGTCTTTGAGGAAGAAACTGTTGCCGAGGCTTTTGGACATTTTTTCTCCATCAATGTTCACAAAGCCGTTATGAATCCAGTAGGCGGCGAGTTCATGATTCGTCGCACACCGCGTCTGCGCCGCTTCGTTTTCGTGGTGAGGGAAGAGCAGATCGGCTCCGCCTCCGTGGATATCGATCGCATAGTTCCCTTTGCCCGAAGAGAGGTAGTGCTCGATCATCGCCGAACACTCCAGATGCCATCCGGGGCGACCACGACCGAGGGGTGAATCAAATGCCACGCTCTCATCCTGCACTGCTTTCCAGAGGGCAAAATCGGCATCGCTTCGTTTTTCACTCACTTTTTCGACACGGCTGATATTTTCAGAACTTTGTCGATTGGAAAGGCTGAGATAGTGCTTATCGCTCGAGACATCGAAATAGATATCGCCGTTGGAGATCTGATACGCGTGTTTTTTATCGAGGAGCTTTTGGATCATCTGCGTCATCGCTTCGATCGATTCGGTCGCTTTAGGCTCAAGTGTCGGAGGAAGCACCCCGATGGCGCTCATGTCTCGTCGGTACGATTCGGTGAATATCTGGGCGATTTGGGTTGTAGGGACGTTGAGTTCTTTGGCTTTGTTGATAATTTTATCATCGATATCGGTGATGTTGCGAGCGAAGAATACCTGATACCCTTCAGCCTCCAATACACGGCGTAAGAGGTCGAATACCAGTGCGCTTTTGGCATGCCCAAGATGGGCGTCATCATAGACGGTCGGCCCGCAAACATAGAGGGAAACGCGTCCCTCTTCCTGAGGTGTGAAAAGAAGTTTGGTTTTTTTTACGCTGTCAAAGAGGTACATGGCAATCCTAATTTTATCGAATCAAGTGTATCAAAAATTGGTTGAGAAAGAAGAATGCTGCACCGATACTTCCCGATCCGAGAAGAAAATAGAGGCTCCATTTCGTTTTCAGCAAATCCCAAAAGATAGACCAGCCTACCTCTTTGACGGTCAAGATCAGTTGTACCACTCCTCCGATACTTCCTGCGAGTGCGAGACCCGCCGCCCCCATAAATTGCATTAAAATGACGGAAAAAATAATATTGACGATGAGAGAGACGGCGGCAATTTTGGCGGCTTTAAGATGTTTGTGCATTGCGTAGAGGTACATGGAAAAGAGTTTTGCCAGCCCAAAGGGGATCAATCCCACCATATACATGATGAGAACTTGGGCGGTATTATGGGTGTCTTGAATAGTGAAAGCACCCCGCTCAAACAACAGCCACACAATCGGCTCAGCCAGGAGTATTCCCCCCAAAACGGAGAGTCCTAACAGCGCGTTCAGAAGCCAAAATGATTTGTGAAGATTCTCAAATGCAAGGGTATGGTTATCGTTGTTGATCGCCTTGGCAATTTTCGGGAAGAGGGCGGTAGTGATGGCCAAAGCGATGATCGCAAAAGGGAGCTGAAAGACCCGATTGGCATAGAAAAGGTACGATACTGATCCGGCTGCCAAGAACGAAGCAAGCGAGGTATCGATAAACGAGGCGATCTGCGCCGTAGAGTTTCCCAGCACCGAAGGAAAAAAGAGGGAGGAAAATTTGGACTCTTCGGCTTTAACATCTTTGCTCTTGCGGTATTTCCATCCGCCGATAAGAATTTTCATCAGCCCTTGGCGTCGGATGCTGTACAAATGCGTAAGTACCTGCAACACTCCCCCCGCAAGGATCGAAAAACTGAGTGCATACACAATAGTTTTCGGGTCGCTGTGGCTAAAAAGGAGCAAGGCGACGATCATAGCGATATTGAGCCAGACGGTCGAAAATGCAGTGGTGAAAAAGTGTTCTTTGTGTTGCAGCAGGGTTCCCAGGAAGGTGACGATGAAGATGAGGTCGAGATACCAAAAATTGATGACCGTCAGGGGCGCGGTCGCGGCAATTTGCTCTTTCCCCCAATCCCATGCCAACAGTTTCGTAAAAAACTCGGGGAAAAGGGTCACCAAAAACGAAAAGGCGATGATAAAGAGCATGAAGCGAATGAATATGGCGACGGCAAACACACTTTTTTGACGCGATGCGACATAGGAGGGGATGAAACTTTGGGTAAACGACCCTTCCGCAAAGATGCGGCGAAAGAGATTTGGGAACTTAAATGCCATCAAAAAAATATCGCTCCAGATATTGGCTCCCAAGACTGACGTCATAAGAATATCTCGACCTAAGCCCGATACACGGGAGATCAAAATACCAAAAGAGTTCGAAAATATCGATTTAAACATAGAGTTGATGGCCATTAGTATAAAATTTACACGATTTTAACCGATATGTTATTAAAATAACTCATAACAATTATAGGAGGGGTAAACTATGAATGCAACCGCGCATGAAACTGCCGACACTATACCCTCCGAAACAATCGCTTCGGTTGTCATTCGAACAACGAATGTGGCGCAGGAACTTTTACAAACTGCGACCGCACACAAAGTATCGGTACACCATCTCGATTTTAATTTGATCAGCATGCAAACCTTCAGCCGGATGCGAAATGAAAATACCTCTGCGGATGTGGATGATTGGATGGAACTTTCCCCAGCAGAGCTCAAAGAAATTTCACATGACCTGTTTTTAAATCCCAATTTTGAGCTGAAACAAGTTTATGAGATTGAAATTTTTCATATCGATGTACCTGATCCGTTGGAAGGTTTTGAGGCTTCGATTGCTGGAAATACGACATTATGCAAGATTTTTTTAGCGGTGAAGGCGGGGAGTATCGTGACGTACAACGAGCGTTTCGAGCAAAACCTTTATAGCTTCATTAAAAAGAAGAAACTGCGTGCGAATGTCCTCATTGGAATCTTTGATTCGATGATGAGGGATAACTTAGCCGATTTGATAGCCAAAATTCGTGTGAAAGGGAATTATCAATTTGAAACAGCTGAGCGTTATCTGGTTGCAGAGGGGATAGAGCCGATTCCGACGGTTAACGATCAGCTGATTTTTCACTATGACAAACGGGCGCAAGAAGAAAAAGGGAAAGATACGGTTGATTATGCACATCGCAGTTACATCAGCAGCGTGGTTCAAGATGAGGTGCTGATTGAGTATATCAAACCGTTAAAAGGGACTAACGGGCGCAACTGCCGAGGTCTATTTATCACTCCGAGTGATCCGATTATTAAAAATGAGCCGACGTTTACCATCGGCTCAAATATCGAACGAATCGAGAACGAGAAAAGTATTGAATGGAGAGCCAAAGCAGGGGGGTATGTCACCTTTGAGGGGGGGACGTACGATATTAAAACCGAAATGGATGTGACCGAAATCAGTTTCCGTTCGACTGGATCCATCGATACCCAGCTCGATGCCGATGTCTCCATCAACGTTAAAGAGAAAGACGCGCTAAAAGATGCGGTCGGGGCGGGGATGGAAGTGACCGTCAATGTGATCAACATTCAGGGAAATGTGGGACCGGATGCAAAAATCACCGCGCACAAAGCGACGATTGAGGGGCAGGTGCACAGCAGTGCGATTGTCAAAGCGGATGAATTAACAATTAATGTGCATAAAGGGACAGCCTATGGAAGCGATGTGCATATCACCCGTCTCGAACATGGCACGGTGGAAGCTGATCGGGTCACGATTACACAGGCGACCGGCGGAAAAGTTCGGGCAAAAGAGATCATTATCGAAATTTTAGGATCGCATACCAAATTAACCGCTTCACGGTTGATCGAAATCACGAAGCTTCAAGGGGGTGAAAATGTTCTTACTATTGATCCTCTTTTGAATGAATCGAGGGAAACGCTGGAAGATGATACTCGTAAAATGAAAGAGGTAAAAGCCGTTATGGGAGAGATCTCTAAAGAGTTAAACGGACTCGAAGAGACCATGAACGATAATATTGATACATTTAATCAAATCAAAAAACAGCTGATTCACTATAAGCAAAACAATATAGCCGTACCGTCGGCTTATGTCCAAAAATATCAGCAGTTTCAGAAACTCAAAGAAAAAATTACCGCGTTGCAGGAAGAATATAAGCTTAAACAAGACCAATACGCGTATTTAAGTTCACATCATATTACGCTGCAAAGTGAAATATTTGAAGCACGGATCGTCAATCATGATCGCTGGCACAATCACAACGAAATCGTATTCAAATTGATTGAACCCGCTATTGATGTTCTTCACATTCCGCATGAAGGGAGTGAAGAGGGGATTTTGGCATTGAATGAAGAAGAAGATGGAGAATTTACGATTAAGGTAGTAACGAAATGATTATTGGATTAGAGGGAAAAGTCGCGCATAAAGAGCCGTCTGTTGTCCATCTGGAGGTTAACGGTGTTATCTATGAGGTATTTATTTCGTTGCATACCTATGTGCAATTAGGGGAAGATAAAGTACGGTTACACACGACCCATATTATCCGTGAAGATGCCCAACAGCTTTACGGATTTGCCCAAAAAGGGGAAAAAGTACTCTTTGAAGGAATGTTGAAAATCAACGGAATCGGTCCCAAAGCGGCACTGGCGATTTGCAGTACCTTTACCTCAGAGCAGTTTGCAGGTATTATTTCATCCAAAGATGTCAATGCGTTGAAAAAAGTACCGGGCATCGGACCCAAAAGTGCGGGACGGATCATGGTCGAATTGGCCGGATTTGATGCGGCGTTGTTGGGAAGCAGCGAGGTATCGGTGAGTTCGAGTATTAATGAAGCCTCTATGGCACTTGAATCATTGGGATTCAAAAAAGAGCAGATCGCCAAAGCGCTTAGCGGCAGTTCGGCGACCGATACCGCTTCTTTGGTCAAAGAGGCATTGAAACAACTTCAAAAATTATAGCAATAAGGATTTTCTTTGAAACTAGCCATTTTATTCGGCGGAGCCAGTTATGAACATGAGATCAGTATCGTCAGCGCGATTACGGTAGCCAAAAAACTTCCGGCGTTTGAACTCAGTTTTATTTTTTGCGATCAAGACCACCAATTTTATTTGATCGATCCTTCCAAGATGAAAGCGATTACCTTTTCACGCGGCGAACATCGTAAGATGCCAAAACTCACAATGGTGAAGGGCGGATTTGAACAAAAAGGGTTTTTGAATTCAACACTTCATTCGATGCCGATCCTCAACATTATCCACGGTGGAGACGGGGAAGACGGAAGCATTGCCGCCATGCTCGATTTTTACGCTATTGCGTTCATCGGTCCGCGTAAAGAAGCGTCCATGCTCAGTTTTGATAAACACTATACCAAATGGTTCGCAGGATCGCTCGGGGTGAAAACGCTCCCGTATGAAGTGGTTCGTAAAGGGGAAAACAAAACCATTGCAACTCCCTATCCGTTTATCATCAAACCAGCACGATTGGGAAGTTCGATCGGTGTAAGCATTGTCCGAGAAGAGTCTGAACTTGCGTATGCATTGGATGTGGCATTCGAATTTGATACTGTGGTCGTGGTAGAACCGTTTATCGCGGGGGTAAAAGAGTATAACCTTGCCGGTTTCAGCGCACGAGGGGAGATTACCTATTCGATCGTCGAAGAGCCGCAAAAAGCGGAGTTTTTGGATTTTGAGAAAAAGTATCTCGACTTTTCCCGCTCGTCTAAAGTGGCCGAAGCAACGATTTCGGACGCTTTGGTGACAAAATTGCAAAATGCGTTCAAAACGCTTTATTCTCCGTTGTTTGAGGGGGCGTTAATCCGTTGCGACTTTTTTGAGATTGAGGGTGAGGTCTATCTGAATGAAATCAATCCGATCCCCGGATCGATGGCGAATTACCTGTTCGAAGATTTCAGCAGCGTGATTCAAAAACTTCTTGCCTCTTTGCCGGATAAAAAAGAGATTCGGATTCAATACGATTATATCCATTCGATTTCGCAGGCCAAAGGGAAATAAGGGTGGCATTAACAACGGTCGAATATCGCGGAGAAAAATTTGATCTTAGTTACGAGATTCTTAATCCCGCGGCTGAAGAGACGATCCTTTTTTTACACGGGTGGGGGTCGTCGAAAACTCTCATGAAACAAGCGTTTGGGAAAACCCTCTCGTCTATGCGCCATATTTATATCGATATGCCCGGTTTTGGGGGTAGTAATGCGCCTATATCCCTCATAACTCGGGATTATGCCGACATAATGAAGCTTTTTTTAGAAGCGATCACTATGTCTCCCAAAATTATTGTCGGTCACTCCTTCGGAGGAAAAGTAGCGACGTTGCTCAATCCTTCCTGCCTCGTATTGGTGGCATCAGCCGGTATTTTAGTTCCCAAACCGCTCAGCGTGCGGTTTAAAATTTCTTTATTCAAACTTTTAAAATTTACGGGTCTTACGTCATTGCGTTCGTTGTTTATCTCCTCGGATGCCAAAGGGATGTCTGAAGCGATGTATCAGACCTTTAAAAACGTGGTCAATGAAAATTTTGAAGAATCTTTTCGGAAATTTTCCGGAAAGGCGCTTTTATGTTTTGGAAAAGAGGATACCGCGACTCCATTGTGGACGGGAGAGAAAATTGCTTCTTTGATCTCTAATTCACGATTGGTTGCTTATAATGGCGATCACTATTTTCTCTTCTCGCAAGGTTCTTCCATTGCGATAGAGATTGAAAAATGTATAAAGGATAACGGCTAAATGGAGTTTATACCGTTCATTGGTAATCTTATTTTTGTCATGGCATTGGGATGGTATTTAATCACCAATCTCCAATGGTATGACTATCGCTTGGAACGGGTGATATTACGTCATCATAAAACATGGTGGCACGTTGTCTATTTTATCCTCCCGTTTATCCTTTATTATGCTTTAGGGACGTATGGAATCTATGTCGTGGCACTTTATCTTCCACTCCTTTACATGTGGCATCGACGACTGGATAAGAAACTCGTATTGACATGGCGGGTGAAGCGATTCTTGATTCTCCTTGTTTCGCTTGCCTTTTTTCTCAATTTTCTCTTGATGCTCAAAGAAGTGAGCAATGCGTATAGTATTCTGACCCCCTTGGCATTAGCGTATTTTGGTTCACTCGGAATCGAGAAGTTTTTATTTCTCTCCTATAAGCGGGAAGCGCAGAAAAAAATAGCCTCAATGAAGGATCTTACCATCATCTGTATTACCGGAAGTTACGGTAAAACATCGATGAAAAATTTTGTTTCACAGGTGTTATCCCAAAAATTTAACGTCTATGCGACTCCACGCAGTGTCAATACCCTTGGGGGAATTATTCGAGATGTGAATGAATCGCTTCCTGAAAACACGCAGGTGTATATCTGCGAAGCAGGGGCACGGGAAGAGGGGGATATTTACGCCATTGCTCAGCTTCTCCATCCTCAGATTGTGGTAGTGGGTAAAGTAGGACCGCAGCATATCGAATATTTCAAAACTGTTGATCGTATTAAACGGACCAAACTGGAGTTGATCCATTCCAACCGACTTACCAAAGCCTTTATCCACACCTCGGTTACCAACGAACCGCATGAAAAAGTGACCTTCTTCGGAGATACGATTCAGGGCATTGTGGCGACGTTGGAAGGGACCGATTTTGACCTTGAAATCGCTGGAAAACTTCGCCATTTTCATACGCCGGTTTTGGGTGGATTTCAGACGATCAATATCAATGCGGCGATTTTGATCGCGGATGAATTGGGGATGAGTGAAGAGGAGATTGCGCGCGCGATTGAAAATCTTAAAAGCGTCGAACACCGACTGGAGAGGATCGATGCGGGCGGTAAGATTATTCTCGATGACGGGTATAACGGAAACATCGACGGTATGCTGGAGGGGATTCGACTCTGTTCATTGCATAGCGGACGTAAGGTGATTGTGACACCAGGACTGGTCGAAAGTACGGCAGAACTCAATTCCGAGCTGATTAGAGCTATCAACGGTGTTTTTGATATCGCGATTATTACAGGACAATTAAACGCGGCGCAGTTTGACAAAGAGCTCAATGTTCCTCAGAAGATCATGCTTGCGGATAAGTCATTGATGGTACAAACACTAGGCGAGGTAACGAGTGCAGGCGATATTATTCTCTTCGCCAACGACGCACCGAATTTTATTTGATGAATGACATTCTTTATGCCCCTTGGCGGACGGGATACATCGCGGGAGCTAAAACAGAGGGGTGTGTCTTTTGTCATATTTCCTCACATACGCAGGAGGATGAAGAAGCGCATGTCCTCTATCGTGACGAACATTGTTTTGTGGTCATGAACCGTTATCCTTATACCCCGGGTCATTTTATGATTATCCCGCATCTGCATACCGATAAACTTGAAGCGCTGGATCCGATTGTATGGCTCCACATTAGTGCCTTGGCGCAAAAAGGGGTGATGATGCTTAAAGAGGGGTTTAAAGCGCATGGTGTCAACATCGGGATGAATCTCGGGAGTGCCGCGGGAGCGGGGATTGCGGAGCATATCCATTTGCATCTGGTACCGCGTTGGGAGCGGGATACCAACTTTATAACCTCGATCGCGCATACGCGGGTCTATTCGACCGATTTTGATAAAATCTATAAAAGCCTTTTAGAAAAAATTCCCCACTATTTTAATCAATCTTAATTTCGATACGGCGGTTAAGCGCTCGCCCTTTGGGTTTTTTATTGGAAGCAATGGGTTGAGACATCCCTTTTCCGGCAGTCGTAATCCGCTCTTGTTCGATCCCGTTTTGTACTAAGCGTGTTGATAACGCCTTCGCTCTGGCTTCGGACAGACGTTGATTATATACTTTGCCGCCGACATTATCGGTATGGCCGATAATCGTGATTCTGGAAGCCGGATTCTCCACCATGAAATCGTGCAAAATTTTGATGTCTTTGTCCGATGATGGGAGAAGGGTGCTCTCGCCTGTCGCAAACTGTATTTGCAACGTGACGCTTCGGGGACACCCTTTTTTATCGACTTTGTATCCTTTCGGGGTATCGGGGCACTCATCGGTTTCATCATAGACACCGTCTTTATCGCTATCGAGTTTAACGGGTTTCGGTGCAACAGCTACGGCAATGGCAGGTTCTTTGATTGGGGCTGGCGTGGATTCGATTACCGGCTGTTCTATCGGTGTCATAACGGGAAGCGGTTTCTTTTCGCAGCAGGCATCCACGAACGAAGGGGTATATTGGGTAGGAACCATGGAAAACTCTTGAGCATAAACAAAGGGAGCACAGAAGAATAAGAGGGTAAAAATGATGGATTGCACAGGAATAGAACAATAGGCTGAAGTTTTCAATACGATCCTTTTGTATAATTTAATCATCGGTTATTATAACACGTTATAGAATTGATCAATAAAAACATTTAATTTTTTTTTGTGGTATTGTATGATTTCAGGAAGTTTAGCTTATAATAGCTTGATTATCAGAAATTAGTGATGCCAGCTGGGGTGATGATGTTAACCATACGATCGAATATCCGTTTTTTGAAGCCGTTGATTGCCATATCGTGTTTTACCGCTACTGCTCTGAATGGTTTGAGTTTACAACAAGGGATGGATGAAGTATTGGCGACTCATCCTATTATTTTAGAAAGACTTCATAATTATCGAGCAACACTCGAAGATTTACGTGTTACGGAAACGCAGTATCTTCCCACCGTCGATTATGGGATGACTATTGCAAACGAAAAAACCAAATCTCCGAGCACGAACTTTGTGAGTAGATCGCTTACCAGTTATGAGCACTCGTTGAGTGTGACTCAAAATCTGTTTCAAGGATTTGGAACGGTTTATGAAGCCGATTACGGTAAAGCACGTATCTTGGCAGCAGCTAATCACTACATTGAAAATACGAACGATGTGGCGTATGCCTTTGTTAATGCGTATGTGAATGCCCTGAAAAAACGCGATCTTGTCTGTATCGCCAAATCGAATATTCAATTTAATGAAGATATTTACGCCAAAGTGACCAAACTTTACGAAGCGGGAATGACAACACGTTCGGAATCGGAAAAAGCCGATACATCCCTTTCACTGGCAAAATCCAATTATGTGGTTGCCCAAAATAATCTATCCGATGCGTTATTTAGTTTAGAGCGCATTTTAGGACATAAAATCAGCGCAGATGAACTCGAATACGTCACTTTTTCGGGTAATATGCCCCGTACGATTGAAGAGATGAAGCAGTATGCTGCCCTCCATAACCCCTCTGTGCTCGTCGCCGAATACAATATCAAAGCGGCCAAATACCAAAAAGAGTCAGCCTATCAGCCTTATTACCCTAAAATTGATGCATTTGCCCGTCAAAGTTGGGGAAGCGATGTCGGTGGACTTCGTGGAGACGACGATCGCTTTAAGATGGGAGTAATGCTTAACTATAATCTTTATCGCGGCGGTTCGGATGAAGCAAAAATTCAAAAAAGTTTGAGTAAGCTAAGCCAAGAGAAAGAAAATAAACACGATATTCTCCGTAAACTGGATGAGCAGGGATCGCTTTCTTGGAGTGCAAAACAATACCTTGGGGAACAAATCGAGCACTTAAAACGGTATGAAACCACAAGTGCTAAAACACTGGAGCTGTTTCAAAAAGAGTATGACCTAGGCCGCCGATCGCTCCTTGATTTGATTGTGGCTCAAAACGATCACATTGCGTCTCAGACGCAGATCATTAATGCTGAAAATGATCTGTTGCTTGCCCATTATCGGGTACTGGATGCGATGGGGTCTATGGTGCAAACCATCTTAGGCGAGAAAGCTCAAGTATCTGCCGATAAAGTCGGTATGAAAGTGCTCGATGAGAGACGTGATCAAGAGAACAGCGTGCCAACGCTTATTTTTACCGATCGCCAAAGCGGTCCATATAAACGAGATATAGAATAATCATAAAGGGTCTATTGAATGGAGAGTGAGCTACATACACGTTTAAGTGATCCGGAGGGCGCATCATTCGGCGTTGATCCGTTGCTGCAGTGTTTGGTTCTATTTACCCATTTATACCATAAGCCCTACAGCGCTAAAGCCCTGATGGCAGGATTGCCGATGGCTCCATGGGGCGGAGCGCTACAGTTGTTCAGTCTTAAATCGTCTAAGAGTTTGTTTGCGCGTGCGGCAAGCCGTGCAGGCTTGAAGAGCAGTTTGATCAGCCGTGATCTGAAAGATATTTCTGCGCTGCAGCTTCCGATGATTTTGCTGCTGAATAACTCGCATGCCTGTATTCTTCATTCCCTTTCTCATGATCGTAAAACCTGTAAAATTGTTTTACCTGCGGAAGAAGCGATTGAAGAGACGGTTCCGATTGAGATTTTGGAGCAAGAATACACGGGGTACGCATTTTTAATCAAAAAACCGTTTGTGTACAGTGAACACGATTCATTAACGCTTAATGTCAAGCACAAACATTGGTTTTGGGATACGCTGAAACTCTCAAAAAATATTTATCGTGATGTCATTTATGCAACGGTATTGGTTAATTTGTTTGTATTAGCCAGTCCCATGTTTACTATGAGTGTTTATGATCGGGTTATTCCTAACAATGCGACCGAGACGTTATGGGTTTTTGCCCTCGGCGTTTTGGTGCTGTATATTTTGGATACCTTTTTAAAATTTACGCGGGCTCTTTTACTCGAAAGTGCGGGGAAAAAGAGTGATATTATCATGTCTTCGATCATTTTTGAGAAAGTGCTCGATTTGAAAATGGCTTCCCATCCCAAATCTGTCGGTTCATTTGCCAGCAATCTTAAAGATTTCGATTCGATCCGCTCTTTTTTAACCAATGCGACACTGACAACCCTGGTAGATATCCCGTTTGCCATTTTATTTTTATTAGTGATCGGATACATCGGAGGATGGATCGTGGTGGTACCCATCGTGATGATGATTTTGATCGTGGGCTATGCCTTTTTCATCCGAAATCCGCTTCGTGAAAGCATTGAAGAGACTCATAAAGCCTCTGCGGCAAAAAGTTCGATTCTGATTGAAGCACTCCAAAACATCGAAACACTCAAAACCCTTGGAAATGTGGGAGGGGTACAATGGCAGTGGGAAGAGGCGACGGGTGAAATCGCGCAAAAAAGCCTTAAATCACGTCTGATATCCACTTCTATTTCGACGGTTACCGGTTTTTTAACTCAGCTGACGACGGTTATTTCGGTCATTGCTGGGGTTTATATGATCGGTGCGCACGAGCTTACGATGGGAGGTCTGATTGCGATCGTGATCATTGCATCACGGACGGTGGCTCCGATGGGGCAGGTTGCGGGGTTGATTGTCAATTATTCTGACGCCAAATCGGCCTATGATGTGATTGATAATATCATCTCGCAGCCCTCTGAACGCCCGCATGGGAAGAAGTTTATCACCCGTCCTGCTCTTAAAGGAGACATTGAGCTTAAAGACGTCGTATTCGCGTACAGCGAGGAAGATGCACCGGCGCTTAAAGGGGTGAGCCTTTCCATCAAACCGGGTGAGAAAGTAGCGATTATCGGTCGAATCGGTTCGGGAAAAAGTACCATTTCGAAACTGCTGCTCAATTTGTATGAGCCTCAAAGCGGCTCGATCCTTTTGGACGGTATTGACATTAAACAGATTGACCCTGCCGATTTACGTAAAAACATTGCGTATGTTTCCCAAGATATTACGTTGTTTAAAGGCAATGCCAAAGATAATATTATCCATCGTCATCCCCATGCGAGTGATGAACAGATGATCCGTGCGGCGACGATTGCCGGAGCGGATGAGTTTATCCAAAAACATCCTAAAGGGTATGAAATGCCGATTGGAGAGCGGGGAATGGGGCTTTCGGGTGGACAGCGTCAGAGCATTGGGATCGCAAGAGCACTGCTGATCGATTCTCCGATTGTGATCATGGATGAACCGAGTAATGCGATGGATCAGTTGACCGAAAATAAATTGATCCATTCGCTACAAGATTATTTATTGGATAAAACCGCGATTATTATCACGCAAAAAAATACTCTTTTAGCTTTGGTGGATCGGATCATCGTTATGAATGAGGGGAAAGTCTATCTGGATGGACCTAAAGATCAGGTCATTGCACGGTTATCGGGAGCAGTATCATGAACGAAAGGAAGAAATTTTCATTTGATGCGAATGATTACCAATTCATGCGAAGTATTTCGGTAGCGGTATTGGAAGATACACCTAAAAAGCTTCGATTAGTTCTCTCTATTTGGATGATCAGTATTGTATTCTTTTTGCTTTGGGCGGCGCTTTCGCCGATTGATGAGATTGTCAGAGGAGACGGTCAAGTCATTCCCGGGGGTGAAAATCAAATGATTCAACACCTCGAAGGGGGAATTTTACGCGATATTATGGTTCAAGAGGGGCAGAAGGTTAAGATTGATGATGTTTTACTCCGTGTCGATAACCTCAAATCATCTTCTACCTATGACAGCTCACAATACAAAGCCGCAGAACTTCGTGCAAAAATCATACGACTTCGCGCCGAATCCACCGGTGGCCCATTTTCACCGACGGAAGAAGATTTGGCTAATATCCCAATGCAGATCGCCCAAGAGAGAAGCCTCTACACGTCCAATCAGCAATTTTTTCAATCCCAGATTGCGGGACTGAACGAACAGTACAATCAAAAACAAAATGAAAAGATGGAAGCTCAGGGGCGAATTAATGAGCAAAAGCGTGCATTGGATTTAATACGTGAGGAAGTCCGTATTACTGAGCCGATGGTGGCACAGGGGATTAAACCCCGTGTCGAGTTTTTAAAACTTCAGCGAGAACTTAGTGATGTCAGTGAACGATACCATTCTTCAAAAGACTCTATTCCACGATTAAATGCTGCAATGAGTGAAATACGAAACAAGATTCAAGAGTCCCGCTCTCAATTTGTGACGAAAGCGCGTTTGGAACTGAATGAAGCGGAGACCGAATATAAGCGCGTTGGAGCCGAAAGCTCTGCTTTAGCCGATCAAGTGACCCGAACTGTTATAAAATCCCCGATTAACGGAATCGTACAAAAACTCTATGTCAATACGGTGGGCGGGGTTGTTAAACCGGGAGATAATCTGATTGAAATTGTTCCGACCGAAGGGGGGCTGTTGGTTGAAGCCAAAATCAAACCTTCCGATATCGCTTTTTTATATCCCGGACAAAAAGCGGTCGTCAAAGTAACGGCGTATGATTTTTCCATTTACGGTTCATTGGAAGGGAAAGTTTCGACGATCAGCCCAAATACCGAAACCGACGAAAAAGAAAACGTCTATTATATTGTCCATATCCAAACCGATAAAAAGTTTTTAGGAACCAAAGAGAAGCCGCTCAAGATTCTTCCGGGAATGATGGTCAATGTCGATATCGTAACGGGTGAAAAGACGATTTTGGAGTATATTTTCAAACCATTGCTTAAAGCTAAACAGTACACTTTCAGCGAGCGTTGATGAAACTTTTTTTGATGACGGACGATCCGAGTGTTTTATTGCATTGGCAGAGGGGATTACACCCTTTTAATCCTAGTACGCATCAAAATTTTGAAAATATTCCATTGAAACCGGAAGCTGTTGTATTTGTTACCACTCCGGTTGAGGGTAAGATATTTAAGAGTTATCCGACTTTGCGTTTTATGGTTCTTTCGATGCTTCCTGATTTTGAAGAATCTCAGTTCTATCTTAGGGAAGGAGCGATGGGATATGGCAACGCAATGATGCATCAATCGCATCTGCTTTCTGCATTCAAAACCCTTGAAGAAGGAAAAGTGTGGCTTTATCCCGATTTCGTGACACAGCTCATTTTACAGGTACAAGATCATACGATTAAACAAGAAAAATCACTTCATCTTCTTGATGTTTTAAGTGTTCGAGAAAAAGAGGTAGCGTTATTGTTGGGGGAAGGAAAAAGTCATTTTGAGATAGCTGAGATACTCGGGATAACGACTCGAACAATCAAAGCCCACAGCGCTTCTATTTACGAAAAACTACATGTCAAAGACCGCCTCGCATTATCGATACTGCTGCACTCTTAGCCTATTGTACCTAAGTACAATTGTATTAGATTTCCCAATTGGTTAAAATTATTCTATTAAAGCTTCAAAGGGATCTTCATGGCACGTATAATCGGATATGTTAAGACAACACAGCAAGGTACTTTTTACGCACGGGACAAAGAGGGACATGTTCGTGAGTTGAAAGCCGGCGATCCGATTCGTGAAGGGGAGATGGTCTATGGTGCTACTTCCAACACAAAAGAAGCAAAAATTGTCATCGATATGATTGGCGAAAATGCCGATGATATTATACTTGCCGGGAACAGCGCCCTTTATTTTGATGCCACGTTGCTAGCTGGAGTTTTGGGAATTGAAGATGCTGCCATGGATCTTCAAACACTTCAAAATGCATGGGCATTACAAACGACTCAACAACCAACGAATCTTGATGTACTAGAAGGAGAGACAGAAACTGCTGCCGGTCAGCAAGTTGCTACGGACGGTACCCGTATTGGAGATTCGTTTGACAACCGTACGGGAGCGGAAGGGAATGTAGCCGCTGATGTTCGAGACATTCTTCCGACAGATTCGTTAATTGCAGGCCAGGATATTTTTAGACCGGTGGTTGTGGAAGAGTTGACAACGGTGAGTACGGAGTCAACACCGGATGAGACCACCGTGACCTTGGCGGCGACCGATACGAATGAGGCGGCCGGAACCGTCACCTTT